>CEQE01132652.1_pt1 | contig 121192 bp, 128 predicted proteins | sample 356201 | NCBI WGS metagenome assembly CEQE01 (sample SAMEA2619970, study PRJEB7988) | marine metagenome | biome: marine biome (ENVO:00000447); feature: mesopelagic zone (ENVO:00000213) & marine oxygen minimum zone (ENVO:01000065); material: "saline water (ENVO:00002010), including plankton...
AGTGTTTCTTGAAGTCATAAAGAAAGGAATTGTAAAAGTGTTGAATGCAGAGAGTTGCGGAGAAAAATTAAGCAGGAAGCAAATCGACGAGTTAATTGAATTTGCCCAGCAGAATGGCGCAAAAGGACTTGCGTGGATGAAAGTAACAAAGAATGGATTGGAAAGCAATATTGCGAAGTTTTTTCCTGAAAAAGTGCAGAAAGAATTAATCAAAAGAGCTAAAGCAAAGCATGGAGATTTACTGCTGTTTGCAGCTGACAATCCAAAAATAGTAAATGACGTGCTTTCAAAAATCAGGTTAAGATTAGGAAATTCCTTCGGATTGATAAAGAAAGATAATTTTGATTTTTGCTTTATAACAGACTATCCTATGTTTGAATGGAACGAAGACGAGCAAAAATGGGATTTTAGCCATAATCCTTTCACAATGCCAAGGGAAGAATACTGGAAATATCTGGAAACAGATCCAGGCAAGGTAATCTCTTATCAATATGATTTTGTCATGAACGGATCTGAACTTTTCTCAGGCTCTGTGCGAAACAATATTCCTGAGATGCAGATGAAAGCCTTCAAAGTTACCGGAATGCCTGAGAATGAGATAAAAGAAAAGTTTGGGTTTTTGCTTGAAGCGTATAAGTATGGAGCGCCAAGGCACGCTGGATTTGGTATGGGTTTTGACAGATTGGCATCGCTGATGCAGGGGATCCATGACATAAGGGAAGTTATCGCTTTTCCAAAGAACAAGGCAGCTGAAAATCCGATGGATGATTCGCCAAGCGAAGCAAGCGAAAGACAACTTCAGGAACTCCATATCAAACTGGATTTTGTCAAAGATTCAGGAAATGTTGTGTTGGGTAAAATTAAAGATGTTTTGGATAAAGAAAAGATCGAGTATGAAGTTTTAGAGCATAAAGCTGTTTTCACAAGCAAGGAAGCTGCTCAAATTAGAGGAACAGAATTAAAGCAAGGTTGTAAAGCTTTGGTTTGCAAAACAGAAGAAGGTTTTATTCAGGCTGTTGTTAGCGGTGAAAAAGAGCTTGACTTGAAAAAACTGCAGAAAATTACATTATTTAAAAATTTAGAGCTTGCTAATGCCAAAGATGTGAAAAAGGCAACTGGCTGCAATATAGGAAGTGTTCCACCATTTGGAAATCTACTGGGATTGAAGGTTTATTTCGATAAATCTGTTGCACAAAATGAAATTGTTGCCTTCAATGCAGGAGCACACACAAAAAGCATTAAAATGAAAGGCAAGGATTTGGTTAAAGTTGTTAATCCTATTGTTGGGGAGTTTTCTAAGTAGGGATTTAAAAAAATAGCCACAATGCCCATCAGAAAAGCTAATTTAAAGGATGTTGAAAGTGTAGTTTTATTGTGGAAGGAATTCATGAGAGAAAATAATTCCTTTAAGAGCAAAGAAGTTTTAAAAGTTGACCAATTTAATAATGATGCATCCAATTTGTTTAGGAAATTTGTGATAAATAATATAAAATCAAAAAACAGTGTTGTTTTAGTTGCAGAGGAAAAATCAAAAATAGTGGGATTTATACAAGCACAGATCAAAGATAACCTGAAGGTGTATAAGGTTAAAAAAATAGGCCATATAAGTGATTTATTTGTTAAAAGGAATTACAGAAAAAGAAATATGAGTTCTGTATTGAAAAATTTTGCATTTAAGTGGTTCAAGTCCAAAAAAATAAAATATGTTTCATTACAAACAGAGATTAGGAATAAACTTGCTCACAAAATTTATGAAAAATGGGGTTTTTTTGAACATAATCTAACCCTATACAAGAAATTATAAAATGCAAATCAACTTCATAACCAGCAACTTAGGTAAAGTAAAAGAATTCAAGCAGATTCTAGAGCCTGATATTGAAGTAAACCATGTTGAAAATTCTTATCCTGAAATAAGAAGCGAGGATCCTGAGGAAATCGCAAGGCATTCTGCAAAAGAGCTTGCAGAGAAATTAAAGAAAAATGTTGTTGTTGAGGATTCAGGATTGTTCATCAAGTCATTGAATGATTTTCCAGGAACTTATTCTGCAACCATACACAAAAAAATAGGATTAAACGGGCTTATCAAGCTGCTGAAAGATGTAAAAGAAAGAGAATGCACTTACAAAAGCGCTGTCGCTTACTGCGAGCCTGGAAAAGAGCCGATAAGCTTTCTTGGAGAAGAGAAAGGTACAATAGCTGAGAGCATAAGGGGAAAGTTTGGTTTTGGGCATGATCCTATATTTATCCCTGAAAACAGCGATAAAACCTATGGAGAAACGGAGAATTGCGAAGAAGCTAAGAAATTCAGGAGAAGAGCTGTTGAAAAGCTAAGGGATTATCTACTTAAGAAGAAATAATAATGTTTAAATATAACAAATGGACTTCTGTTTCCTATGCTAGAGAAAATAAAAGATCTGATGAAAACGAAAGAGGAAATTGACGTAATAAACAAAAACATAAAGGAAAGTACAGAGACTATTTCTGGATTAAAGGATGAACTTGGGAAACTGAAGACCAGCCTAGACGATGTCAAGAAAGAGCAGAAGGAATTCCTGACTAGTTTCAAGGACAATATAGGTGTGATAAAAAACCTAAGGGAAGATTTTGGCAAAGAGCTTTATGAGTTTAAAATGCTGAAAGCCCAGATGCAGAGAAAGATTCTGGATAAGTTTGAAGAAGAGCTGCAAAAAGATTTGGAAGTGAACAGGGAAGCTTTAAGAAAGGATGTCCAGGATTATAATGAACTGAGGAAAAATGTCAGTGAAGTTGCTTCAAGACTGAACCTGACAACTGAAGAGATAAATAAATTCCTGGAAATCAGCAAGAGCATAAAAAAAGAGGATTTTGAGCTGACAAAATTTGCAGGACATCTGCTGGAAATGGACAAGGAAAAGATAGAATTGATGAGGAAGATTGATATTCTGGAAAGGCTAGTTTCTAAGATAAGAAGAAGGGAAATGATTAGGTAATCTTAAAACAAAAATATATATAAACTGCTTTGTAATAACCATTTATATGAATATAGACAGAAAACTATTAGAGCATGTAGCTGAAGTTGCAAGAATAAAGCTAAGTGAAGAAGAAATCAAGAAATTCTTGCCTCAGCTTGAAGAAGCTTTAGAATTCTTTTCAAAATTAAAGGAAGTTAATACAGATGATGTAAAGCCAAGCTTCCAGCCTGTTGAATTGAAAAATGCAATGAGGGAAGACAAGGAAAAAAAGTGCATTTCGCAGGATGATGCATTATCATTAACTGAGCATAAAAAAGACGGCTATTTCAAAGGGCCGAGGGCAGTTTGATGAAATCCAGCTTATTTTTAATATTATTTTTGGTATTTATAATAGGATGCAACAGCGAGGTAAAAATGAAAATTGCAACAATAGAAACTGATAAAGGAATTATAAAAGCAGAGCTTTTCACGGATAAAGCACCCATCACAACAACAAATTTCATTGACTTGGCTAATTCCGGATTTTATAACGGATTAACTTTTCATAGAGTTGAGCCTGGTTTTGTTGTGCAGGGCGGTGATCCTAATGGAGATGGTACAGGGGGTTCTGGAAAAAATATTCAATTGGAGATCCATCAAGACTTAAAGCATGTGAAAGGTGTGCTGGCAATGGCAAGATCTCAAGATCCAAACAGCGCTTCATCACAATTTTACATTACATTAGCCTCAGCATCTTTTCTTGACGGGCAGTATGCAGTTTTTGGCAAAGTGATTGAAGGGATGGAATTTGTTGAACAAATTAAAGTTGGGGATAAGATGAACAAAATTACGATAAGTGAAAAATAATGCAATGCAGTGAATTTGTTGAAAAAGTAAAAAATAATGAGATAGATATTGTTGAGCATACTCATAAAGTCATTGAGGAGTGCAAAAAAATAAACAAGGATTATAATTATTTCAATGTTGTCTCTGAAGAACTGGCTTTAGTCCAGGCAAACAAGCTAAAAAAACTGATAAACGGCAAGAAAGCAGATAATAAAAAATTACTGGGAGTTCCTGTTTCTGTTAAAGACAATATCTGCGTCAAGGGCGTTGAAAGCACTGCAGGCTCCAGAATCTTGAAGGGCTATAAGCCGTTATTCAATGCGACAGCGGTTGAAAATGCAATAAACCAAGGCGCAATCGTAATAGGAAAAACAAGCCAGGATGAATTCGGCTTTGGGGGCTTTTCTGTCAATGCTGGATTAGGATTTAAAATTCCTAAAAACCCTTTTGACAAGGAGAGAAGCTGCGGTGGAAGCTCCGGAGGTGCTGGTGGTTTAGCCCAGAAGGCTACTTTCCCCCACATTGCGCTGGGAGAGAGCACTGGCGGCAGTATTGCATGTCCTGCAAATTTTTGTGGAGTTTTTGGCTTAACACCAACTTATGGAATTGTTTCCAGATACGGCTTGATTGATTATGGAAATTCCCTGGACAAGATAGGAACATTAGGAAAAAGTTCTAATGATGCTGGATTATTGCAAGAAGTTATTTCTGGTTATGATGAGAAAGACAGCACTTCCCTAAATGTTGAAAATGAAAGATATACTGAATACCTGGGAGGATCTGTGGAAGGTTTGAAGGTAGGCATCATAAAAGAAGCGTTTGGAAAGGGAAATGAAAAAGCAGTAGAAAATCAAGTTTACAAAGGAATTGAAACATTAAAGGAGAAAGGCGTTAAAGCTGAAGAAATATCCTTAGAAATGCCCATAAAATATGGATTAGCAACTTATTACATGATTGCAACTTCCGAAGCCTCTACAAACCTTGCCAAATACTGCGGAATGAGGTATGGAGCTGCTGAGAAATTAAGAGGGAGCTTTAATGAATATTTCACAAAAGTAAGAAGCAAAAATTTTGGCGATGAAGCTAAAAGAAGGGTAATTCTTGGAACTTTTGCAAGAATGGCCGGACATAGAGATGCTTTTTACATTAAAGCTGCCAAAGTCAGGACAAAAATAATCAATGAATACAAGAAGGCTTTCAAACAATTTGATGCCTTGATCAGCCCAACAGTTCCAATATTGCCTCCGAAGTTTTCTGAAATTGAAAAATTAACGCCATTGCAGAATTACATGATAGACTCAATCCTGGTAGGCCCGAATATTGCTGGTTTGCCCCATCTAAGCGTGCCAATTGGTTATGATCAGAATCTTCCGGTCGGGATGCTGCTGACAGGAGATCATCTGCAAGAAAAAAAATTACTGCAATTGGGAAATTTGTTTGAAACAACAAAATTCCACTCATCTTAGATGGGTGGTTAATTAGCTATATAACATTACATGGAATTTTGTGTGCTCAAAAACAACCCATCAATAAGTGGAATTTTGAGTGTCAAAAACCACGCAATTATTATAATATATATAAACATCCACCCATCTATGATGGGTGGTTTTTGACAAATGAAAAAATTCACTAGCGATGTTGTCATTGGACTTGAGATCCATGTAGAGCTAGATACAAAAACTAAATTATTTTGTGGATGCTCTAAAAAGGGAGGTGAAGAACCAAACTCAAGGACTTGTGAAGTTTGTCTTGGCCATCCGGGAAGCAAGCCTGTATTGAACAAAAAAGCTGTTGAATTTGCCCTGAAATTAGGCCTGGCCTTGAATTGTGACATCTCCAATGAATTGATTTTCTCAAGAAAATCCTATTTTTATCCTGACATGTCTAAGAATTATCAGATTACGCAATATGAAATCCCTCTTGGCAAGGGAGGAAATTTAAAATTGAAAGAAGGAAAGGAAATAGGGCTTATAAGAATCCATATGGAGGAAGATCCTGCTGCATTAGTTCATCCTGATGGATTAAAGGAAGGCTCTTATGTTTTGGTTGATTACAACAGAAGCGGGAATCCTTTGGTTGAGATCGTTACAGAACCGGATTTGACAAGCCCTGATGAAGCAAGGGATTTCATGAAGCAATTGATCACTGTCTTAAGCTATCTTGAGATTTTTGACGAGAATAACGGAATAATAAAAGCTGATGCAAATGTCTCAGTAAAAGAAAGTGATTATACACGAGTTGAGATAAAAAATATAACTGGATTTAAAGAAATTGAGAGAGCTTTGTTTTATGAAGTTGACAGGCAAAAAGAAGAAATTAAGCAAAGTAAAAAGGTTGAACAGGAAACAAGAGCCTGGGATTCTGAAAAAGGAGTTACTCTTTCTTTGAGAAAAAAAGAGACTGAAGAAGATTATGGCTATATAATTGATCCTGACCTGACTGTTACAGAAATTACCGATGAATTAATTGATAAAATCAAGAAAGAAATGCCTGAATTAGCCCAGGACAAAGTAAAGAAATTCATTGAAAAGCATAAAATCAAGAAAGAATATGCTGAGATTCTTGCTGCGCACAAGCAGCTTGCAGAAATGTTTGAGGATGTTGCAGAGCATATTGATCCTGTTTTAGCTGCAAAATGGATAAGAGGGGAATTAGTGAGAGTACTAAACTATGCCAAGAAAGAATTGCATGAAGTTGACATCAATAAAAAGCACATGATTGACCTGCTGAAATTGGTCGAAAGCAAAAAGATAACTGACAATGTTGCTGCAAAATTACTTGAGAAATTGATTGAAAAGCCTTTTGATGTCATTGAACATGTCAAGAAAGAAGGTCTTGAAGCTGTTTCTGATGTTTCAGAGCTGGAGAAGTACTGCAAAGAAGCGATAAAGGAGAATCCACAAGCTGTTGAGGACTACAAAAAAGGAGAAAAAAAGGCTTTGAATTTTATTGTTGGTTCTGTGATGAAGAAGACTCAAGGAAAGGCAACTCCTAAAGAGGTTAATGAGATTATTCTGAGATTAATAAGATAAATTTATATATTTGATTTCTTTGTATTTACCAATGGACTTAAGAAAGCCAATGACAGAAACTGAGAAAAGGGTGTTCAAGGAGGCTGTTATAAGGGAGTATAGGTTAAAGCATGATCACGGATTTGTAATCAAGATTTTGGAGGATCTCTCCAGAAAGCTCAAGAATCTGGTGCCATTCAACATTGCTATCGGCCTTATAGCCTCTGGAATCCTTGTCTACTTTTACGGATGGAAAACTCTTGGCTATATCTTTCTTTTGGGCATAATATGGGTAACATTGATAACAACAGTCGTTTCGTTTTTTATAAAATCAAAATAGAATTATAGGTCCAGTTCTAAAATTCTGCTTGCTTCTTCCCTAGCTCTTTTCTCAAAATCAGGGACTGTTTCTCCTTCCTGACGCTCTGTGCTTAATGTCTTCATGAGATTTCTTACTAATTCTTCCTCTTTTTCTAAAGTTAAATTCTCTAACTTTATTTGGCCAAGATGCTCCTTTATGAGAAAAGATTCAATATCCTCCACATTTCTAGCGTCTGTTTTTATTTCCTCAAATTCTTTTGTTTTTACTGCATGAGAACTTTTCATAACAAAATAAGCGGATTTTTCATAAATTCTTGTGAATATTTCCCTAAAATCGATGTCGCTTGGCTTTCCTGATTCCAGAACGCCCTGCAATCTTATTAAAACAACAGTGTTGTTTAATTCTTTGTCTTTAATCTGGTCAAGAATTTCATCTTTTATCTTTTCAGGAGTTTTATGGTTGCAGTCAACAGGAATTTTGAGAGTATTGTAAATTTGAATTGGTTCCCATCGAATTTTATCGTCTTCAACAATATAGAATCCGCCTCTCTCGAGTTTTTCAAGTTCAGCAAAGCTGTTTGGGAATAATGGCCCAGGATAAACAATCCTTCCATAATCTTCAATCTGCTTGTCTTCAACAATGTGGACATGACCACCTGCATAATAATCAAATCCTTTTGGCAATAAAGACAATGGCTGGGAAATTATATTTTCCATCTCTTTTGGCTTGAGCTCATCAATTCCTGAATGAAATAGGAATATCTTATAGCCTTTTTCATTCTCAAGATTATCCAAGATTAATTTTTCATAATATTTTTTTTCCAGAGCGCCCCTTTTACCAAGAATTCCGGTGATTTTAGTTCCGGTTTTCTTATCCAAAGTGAAATTTAATTTTAATTTTCCATTTTCAGCAGATCCCTTGAAGACGTTGATGAACAGACCAGCTTCTTCCAGAACATCAAGGATTGTTTTTCCGCTTGGGCTGTAGTCATGACTTCCAGGAACAATATAGACTGGAATATTCAGGTCTTTTAATTGCTTGAATTTAGTGACAACAGTTTTTAGATTATCTAATCTTGGGAAAGATGTATTAAATAAATCACCAGCAATAAGCATGAAGTCTACTTTTTCTTTGATGCATTTATCAACTGCCTTACTAAAAGCTTTTGTGCTTGTATCCTTTAGTTTAGGGTCCCTCCATGATCCGATATGGCAATCTGCCAGATGAGCGAATTTCATGGACAAAGGTAATGAAGAATATTATTTAAAAGTATAGGGTTAAAAACCACAAACTATTTAAGTAACGGTATGTTCTACTCGTCAAAAACTTAAAAAGGTGATTTAATGGCACAAGTAGTATGTAGATGTGGGGTAAAAAGAAAATCTGGATATCTATATTTTGTGAATAAGAAAGGCAATTGCTCCAGAGTTCAGATGGCAAGAGCTGGAAAAAGAACCAGCAAGAAGCAGGAAACTCTGCACAGTTGCGGAATTAAGAGAAAAAAAGGCTACCTTTACTTTGTCGATAAGAAAGGCAATGTTGCTATGGCAAAGATGAACAGAGGCGGCAGAAAAAGAAAAAGAAGATAAATTCTTTTTTTTATTTTTTTTATTTTAACTCGCTAAATTCATACTTAACTTCTTCCTTATTTTTAATGGTATCCTTAACTACATCTTCGAAATAAGGAATACTTATAGGTGTTACAAATCTTGCAAAGTTGCTGGTTATCAAGGCTTCTCCAATGTCCAATGAGGCGATTGTCCTGTCGTCATCACTTAAGTCTTGTGATGCGCTTTCAATTATTGCCTGTCTTTCCGGTTTCATCTCGATACCCAAAATAATTTTGGTGTTCATGTTTGCAAGAATCTCCCTGGGTATCAACGAAGGCAATTGAGTTATGGCTGTCAAGCCTACTTTGAATTTACGGCCTTCCCTTGCTACTGTTGAAAATATATTTGGACCTGCCTCTAATACTTCTTTTCCCAAAACTCGCGGAGCTTCTTCCAAAACAATAGAAATTACTGGTTTTGAATTAAGCGAGCCCTGCATCTTATAGCTTTTGTACTTGTTAAAAACTTCATTTGCTATCAAGCTGCCTATCAACAATTCAACCGCTCCTGAAAAGTTTGATGTGTCAATTACAGCTATCCTTCCATCCTCAAGCTGCTTGCATATATCCCTTATTGTTGTGAATCCTGAATTCAACTGAAAAACTCCTTTGCAGAATAATTGATTATTGCTGAATTCCAAGTCAAGCAAGTAAAGCAGTCTTCTTTTGACAACAGCCAGCGTATCATCCTTGAATAATTTTCCAAGTTTAAGGTTTTTTTCTAAAATTATAGATTCTATCCACTTGTCTCCAAATTCTTTATAGTAAAGATTCAGTGATTGTTTTTGGGCATCGCTAAAATCAACAACCCCTTCAAAATGATGGGGCCTTATGACATCCAGATTTATTTTTAATGTGTTTGTTCCAATCGGGGCATTCTTAGACGTGTAATAAATGATATTTTCCTTATTTGGATGGTCTTTCAAGCCAGTCTTGTTCCTGCCGTAATATTCATCATGGGGGTCCAAAACCAAGATACCGCAATAACCTCTTCCAACAGCGTTCCATAAAAGATTCGAGACTAAAACGCTTTTACCCCTTCCTGTGGTTCCTGCTATCAATATGTGGTGAGGGAATACTTTCTCACCGTCCAGATAGATCTGGACATCAAGCAATTTTGATCCTGATCTTAAGTTGCCGACAAATAACGGATTTTTGGGTTTTGTAAGAAAGGACAGATCAGATTCTTTTATCTCTCTTATTTCAGAAAAAAAACCAGGCATTGATTTGCTGACAAATGCATTTTTATCTTTTATAGTCACTAAACTTTTCATAATTGCTAGCATGTAATTCCGTAAATTAGGGTCAAAAAGCTCAAATTCTGTGTTTTCTTCAAGCTTCATGCCAGAAATCAGTTCCAGGTTTTGCTGTGATATCTGGCTTCCATAAACTAAATCATAGACCTGCAGCAATATTTTACTGTCATTGGAATCAGAAATTAATAATTCTCCTATCTCAATTGATTGGCCTGATTTTTGTCTTGCAATTATTTTTCCAAACTCACCAGAAATAACCTGGCCCTTAGTCAAAATACCACCCAAAAGTGAAGAATAAAAATTAGATATATAAAATTTGCTGTTAGAATTAATGCGTATCCATTTTTTTAGGCATCACACCTTTCCTTTTTACAAACCAGTAAACCGAAACTACAGCTATCAATGTGGAGAAAAAAATGATCCACAGCATAATTTGCCAGCTTAGCTGTTCCGCAATCGGGGCAACTCCAAATATGGTTGCTATTGTATTAGGAACAAGAACAGCAGTTCCAAGGACAGTGAGCCAGGTAACAACCAAAGCAAGCCTGTTGTTTAATGTCTGCAGCTGATTGTTGTAAATGCTTTGTAAAACTTCCAATCCGGAAGCCAGCACAGTTGACATCTGTTCGCTAATAGATATCTGTCTTGTTAAGTCTGTACTTAACATACCTACTTTTTGCAAAGTTATTGGATCGTCTGTGATTAACTCAGCATCCCCATATCTTAAGTAATGAACAACGTCCAAGCTGGCCCACAAAGCTTCCAGATAGGATATTAAGGCATGCTTCATTTTATAAATATCTGCGCCTAATTCCTGCTTTGGGAATGTTGGATGAATCAGATATTTGCTGATTTCTTCGCCTTGCTCCTGAATTGATCGAATGCCATCAAAATTTCTTTCATTGTTTTCATCAAGAATCCTTACCAGAACCAAAGAGATCTTGTCAACATCATCCAAATTTTTCGGCACTTTTTTGAAGAATGTAACTGCGTATCTTGCAAACTTTGCCAATCTTGTGACATGCTCGCCGTGGATTGTGACTATTATGTTATTCTTCATCAATATTATCAGCTTGTTGATTTCAACTTCGAGTTCATCCACACGAACAGCCGGAAGCAGCAAGCCAAGCTCTGTTGTCTGGTCTTCATATCCTGAAAATCTTTCTGATACCAATTCATGAACTATTGATGGTTTGAATCCCAGCACTGAAGCAACTTTACTTCCTTCTTCTTTTAAGTCATCAACCTTGACATTGATCCAGGCAAAATCTGCATCCTTCAATGTTTCCTGAAATTCTTCCAATTGGCCTTCTAGTTTCACATTGCTCCCATTTTTGAGCATCGCAACGCAAAAGGTCGGGCTTATGCCGTTTGCAGCCTGCGGTTTCTGGGCTAAAGAAGATTTAATTTCAGTTTCTTCATCTTTATTTTTTGATTTCATATTGTCTGTATTTTTGTTGCTTGCTTTTTTGATTTTATCCGCCATAAATTCCCATAATGGACATGATTATTTTAGTGTATAATTTAAGATGTATTCGAGAATTTTGGGGTTTGAATGTTATATAAAACTTTCTGTTAGCGGCATATATGCTACTTCTTTAAGAACTTATTAAAATCCGAAAGGTTCTTTTGGAATTTATTTTTGACCAAATCCTGATATGGGGCCCAGCTCTTTCTGAATATATCGGGATATTTCTCGAAATTGTCTTTAAGAAATTTGGCTGTTTTTGGATCTGACATATATCCGGAACCAAAATCTTTTCCTATTTGTTTTTTTAGTTTTTCGATTTCCCTGTCCCCAGTAACTTTTGCTATGATTGAAGCTGCTGCAACCAGTTGATAACGTTCAGCTTTATGTTCCAGGATTAAGTTTATTTTTTTATTTTTCAATAGATTTGTTAAATATTCCTTGTAAGATTTAATATTAATGCTTGGACAGTCTACTATTGATTTATTTGGCTGGAATTTATTTAGAATTTCTGCAGTTTTTTTTGCTTCCAGTTTGTTTAGGTTTAATCCGTCTTGTCCTTGTACAGCCCTGTCTATCTCTTCTGGTTGAATGATTATGACTTTGTAGTGTTTTAGGACTTTGATTATTTTATCATATAATTCTTCGCGCTGAACTTTAGTTAGTAATTTAGAATCTTTAGGTTTTAGAGCTTCTAATTGTTTCATATTTTTTCCTTCGATTAGAGCTCCGCACAGAACCATACTTCCTATGACTGGGCCTCTCCTGGCTTCATCTATACCGCAAATTAGCATTAAACACCTTTTCAATAAAATAAGAATTTTAGAATTATAAAAATGTTGTGAAAAGAATAGCGGAGGCTAGATTTGAACTAGCGACCTATGGGTTATGAGCCCATCGGGCACTCCTGATTGGGCGCCTGGAACAGAGTCCAAACTCTGCCCTACTCCGCTATAAGTTCTGAGAATTAAAGTTTGTTTATAAAAGTTATGACTATATTCCCAATTTATCCATGATTTCACTCCTATTTATTTGTTTGATTTGACCAATCTTTAGATGTTTTAATTGAAGGCTGCCTATCGAAATCCTGTTCAAATGGATTACTTCGTAACCTAAAGTTTCAAACATTTTCCTAATTTGTTTTTTCTTGCCTTCTTCTATTGAAATTTGCAGTTTTCTTTTTCCCAATGGTAATATCTTGGTGGGTTTTGTCTTATAAGAGCGATTATTAACTTTAATTATAACTCCGTTTTCCAATTTTCTTATTTGTTTTTTATTAATTTCTTTTTCCAGCATGACATTATATTTTTTAGTGATTTTATTGCTAGGTTGCATTACCGAATCCGATAATCTGCCATCGTTTGTAATGATTAGCAAACCTTCCGTATCCCTATCAAGTCTGCCAACAGAGAAGAGTGATAAAATTTGTTCTGGAGGTAGTTTTAATTTAGAGATTATATCATAAACAGACTTTTCATCCATAGATTTCTGGCATAGATGTCCTTTAGGTTTGTTGAGAATGAAATATAATTTCTTTATCGGTTTCAATTTTTCATTTTCTATTTTAACAATTGATTTTTTAGGATTGAAGAAATAATTGGGATTTATTACCGGCAAGCCATTTAGAGTTATTTTTCCTTTTCTAATTGCTTCTGTAGCTTCATCTGCCCTACTGAATCTTCCAGTTTTCATTAGAAACTGCTTTAAGGATGTTTTTCTTGACATTAGCTTCTTTTCTCTAGAATTTGAACATTGCCGTTGAAATCAATAAAAGTAACTTGATCATTTTCATTTAGATCGTTGAATAACTCAGATGGTGCATTTCCATCAAAAGTTTCATAACTAACCATATCCATAACTTGTACTTTATCATTTGTCTTAGAAATAACTTGGCCAAGCTTCCTTATTATATCTATAATTTCGACTTTGTCAGTATGATGCAGATTAATGCTTTTTTCTCCTTTTTCATGCAAGCCCTGAATAAAGAGCTTTAATTTGCTGTGAGAATGAGTCCCATAAACGACAACTTCTTTCCTAATTACCCTTACAGGCTCACCACCATGAATAAAGTAACTTCCTTTTTGAAGTTCTGATGCTTCTGCCATTATATTTTGGTAATAATTCCCTTTTATAAAATTTATTGAATTTTTAGTCTAAATTTAGAGTACTACTGAATAACAACCTTTATAAATTGAGGATTGATTTCTTAAAGCTTTAAAGATGAAATTAATAAAACGATTGATACCGGTAAGTGAAAGAAGAACAGAGCAATATAGGCCAACAGAGGACTTGCCATTTGGTAAAGAAAGATCACCCCATATGGCACTAATGGACTTTGATGGTGAGTCGTGGGTTAATGCAAGAATAGTCCCATATGGTAACCTAAGTATTGCACCTGGAGCTGGTACATTTGATTATGGACATGGAATTTTTGAATCACAAAGAGCTTTCTTGCATCCAGATGGAGAAGTACACATATTTAGATATGGTGATAATGCTCAAAGGATGAATTTTTCTGCTGATAGGCTTTGCATGCCAGAATTACCTGCTGAACTTCATGAAGAATTAGTTAATATGTTGGTTGATGTTGATAGGCTGTCAGTTCCTGATAGACCAGACCATTCATTATATATAAGATCTAAAATGATTGGCACTGAAGATTCTCTTGGTGTCAGAGAGGGAAATACATATTTATTTTGTGCATACACTTCTCCAAGCGGTCCAATTTATCCAGGGGGACTATCAACACCAGTAAAACTTTTACTAACATCTAAGTATCATCGAGCTGGACCTGGAGGTACTGGTGCTATAAAAGCAGGAGGAAATTACGCTGGATCTTTCAAGCCACGACAGCTTGCCAGAAGTATTGGTGCTGATGATGTGCTTTATTTAGATGTTACAGATCGTTTTCTTCAGGAAGTTGGTGCAACAAATTATTTTCAAGTTCTAGATGATGGTACTTTTGTGATTCCTAAATTTTCTGATACTATACTTAGATCCATTACTGCTTTAACTGCGTTAGAGATATGTAGAGATCTGGATATTCCTTTTAGGCAAGATATATTGACATTAGATGGCTTGGTAGAGGGCCTTTCCCCACCTAGTCCTACAATTTTAGAAAATGGTGTTTTAGGTACTGCCGCAGGTATTAAAAATGTTGGATCATTTGTTTTAAGTCCTGAATTGGCATCTCGATATGGAGTTAGTGATCTAATTGTTGGTGATGGTAATCTAGGAGAGATTACTAGGAGAGTTCATGAAAGATATACCAAAGTCACAAGAGGACTTTTAGAGGATACACATAGATGGCTAAAAAAAGTTGAAAGAAATCAGGGAAGCAGACTAGAAATAGCTGTTTAATTCTTATTAAAATTCACCCCCTATAAGCCTTCTTAATCTCTTCAGCAATAATCTTAATTCCCTGCTCAACGTCCTCTAAAGGGGCTGCGCCGAAGTTTATTCTGATACATTCATCTATGTGTTTCCATTTTTCATCTTTTAGACCGGTAAAAAAATATTCTCCCGGTACAATTATTACGTCTCTTTTCTTTAATCTGTTGTAGATTTCTTTTGATTTGACTGGAATGTCTTTTAGCCAGATCCATAAAAAGAAAGTTCCTTCGCTTTTGTGTATGTAATAAGGAATTGAATTGTCAAAATATTTTTTTATGAAGCTAATTGCTTGGTTTGATCTTTCTTTATAATATGGTGTTACATATTTTTTGCTTATATCTATTATTGATGAGTCTTTAATTAACGGGTCCATGATAGCAGGGCCAAAGTTCGCAACGGCCAATGATACAATTGCATCGGCTCTTCCTAATGCTTCAATTATTTTTTCATCTGCTATGATTATGCCTGTCCTTATTGAAGGCAAGCCTAATTTAGATAAGCTCATGGATAGAATCATATTATTATTCCATTGCAAATTAGCGTCTGTAAACATTATTTTAGGGAAGGGTGCACCATATGCGTTATCAATGATCAAAGGTATTTTGTTTTCTTCTGCTAATTTAATCAGCTTATCCTGCTCTTCATTTGTTATTACATTTCCAGTAGGATTAGTGGGTCTTGAAATGCAAATTGCAGCAATTTCATCAGTAACTTTTAATTTATTGAAATCTATGTGGTACTTAAATGTATGATTATCAATAATTTCAAATTCTGGTTTGACAGAAACAAAAAGATCATCTTCTATGCCCTGGTCCATGTAACCTATATATTCTGGTACAATCGGCAACAAAATTTTCTTTTTCCTGCCGTCAGACATTTGGCCTGCAATCAGGTTGAATAAGATAAAAAATGCCGGCTGGCTGCCATTAGTGGTCTTGATATTCTTATTAGTAATATTCCATTTAAACTCCCTTTTAAAAAAATCAGCAAGTGTATCTATTAACTTTAAGTTGCCCTGAGGCGGATCATAACTGATTATCAAAGTCTCATATTCATTCTTATTATTCAGGATTTCAACCATTCTTTTCCTAAACAATTTCTGCATTTCAGGAATATGAGCTGGGTTGCCGCCGCCAAGCATGAAATTTTTCTTTTTTTCCCTGGTAGCTTTGCCTAGATCATCCATCAATTCCAGAATACCTGAAAGATTTGTTATCTTTTTCCCGAACTTGGAAAATTCCATGTTTTTACCCCCAATGATTTAAAAAAATAACGCGTTAAAATTCGCTTCGCAAATTCACTGGCTTATTTTTCTTTGAAAAAATAAACGCCGAGGGGGAGATTTGAACTCCCGTGCCCTTTCGGACAGAGGATAAAAACAACTATCCATAAGGGAAAAAGCCTTAGCAATCCTCCGCAATGGCCAGGCTATGCGACCTCGGCATATTAGAAGGTTAATTTTGGCTATTTATAAAATTTTGCCAATATTGTTCAAATTATTAAAATTCCAACAAGGTTGAAAATTGAGTGCAGAGGAAATTTCCATACGAAGTCTCAAAAATCGAAGATTTTTGACGATGATCGGAAATCTCTGATTTACCGACATGTGAAAATTTCCTCTGCGAATAGGCTTTTCATCAAGAAAAGCCGTGTTTGAAACCATTGTTGTTGGAATTTTAATTTCAATAACAAAACTTATAAATCGTTATACTAATTTAAAATAAAATGAAAAAATTGGTGATATTGCTTATCATACTTCTAGTAATACCCCCCGTTATTGCTGATTGGTTCTATAACAGCCAGCATGTTACTGCCAATATTGATATTTATTCTGAAGCAGAGGTCGCACCAACAAGACCGAGTGGCTACATCCAAAGTGCAACGATAAATATGACATTCTTTCCTAAAGAGACTGATACGCAAGAATTGCTTGAATTCGAGACAGTTCCTGATGCTGATGTTGATGATGAAACAATAAAATTTACCTGGAAAAGGCCGGAAGATAAGATTGATTTTAGAGTTATTGTAGATGTCAAAACCACAAACTCAAGAGTCCAGGTCAGGGAAAAAATAAATTTTCCAATTGAAGAACTCCCGGATGATATTGAAATATATACAAAATCCAGCAAAACGATAGATTCTGGTGATGAAGCTATAATAAGACTTGCTTCTGAGCTTGTCAAAGGCGAAGATGATTTATATGCTGCTGTATTTAAGGTAGCTGATTGGACTAAAAACAATATTGATTATAATCTAAGCACTTTAACAGCTGAAGTAAGCCAAAAAGCATCATGGGTATTGCAGAACAGACAGGGTGTTTGTGATGAACTGACTTCATTGTTCATTGCGTTATTAAGGTCTGTAGGTGTTCCTGCAAGATTCATAAGTGGAATTGCATACACAAACTCCGAGCTGTTTCCTGAAAATTGGGGTGCTCATGGATGGGCTGAAGTTTATTTTCCAGGTTTTGGATGGGTGCCTTTTGACGTCACTTACGGAGAGTTTGGGTGGATTGACCCTACTCATTTCAAGTTCAAGGATTCTGTTGATTCTGATGAACCAGCTACTTATTACCAATGGTTTGGTAGAAATGCTGATCTTAATACAAACAAACTTGATATAAAAACCAAGTTAATTGACAAGACTGGTTATTTCCCAACGCCATTGAACATAGATGTTTCTGCTTTTAGGGAAGCTGTTAGTTTTGGGTCATATAATCTGGTTGAAGCGATGCTGGAGAATACGGATGACTATTATTATTCAACTGAACTCTATCTTATCAGGCCCAAAGAGGTTAAGGTAATTGGAAATGAGTTCAAAAGTATTCTGTTGCTACCAAATGAGAAAAAGAAAATTTTCTGGATTTTGAAATTAGATGATGATCTAGATAAACAATATGCTTATACATTTCCGTTAATTGTAACTACAACAAACAATATTACTTCAGGAACCAGCTTTAAATCCAGCATAAGGGAAAAAGATGTTTCATTTGAAGAGGTTGAACAAGTAGCCAAATTGTTGGAAGAAGAAAAAGAAAAAAAGTATTCTGGAAATATTCTTTTGGATTGCAAAATATCGAATGAAGAGTTTTATGAATATGAAGATGCTGAAGTCTTCTGCACTGCCAAGAACACAGGAAATATATTCATTGAAAACGCAGATGTTTGTTTTGAAAATCAATGCACTAAAATTGATCTCGGGATTTCCCAGACAAAAAATGTGACTTTTGAAGTGAATAAGTCCAGTATTGGATCACTTGAAATACCAGTTACAGTAAGAAACAGCCTGGTTTCAAAATCTCAATTTGTCAGTTATACCATAAAGGATACACCAAAAATTGAGATTGGGGAATTAGAATTTCCATCAGAAGTTTCTTATGATGATAAATTCTCAGCTGCTTTTACTGTTTCCAAAAATTCTGAATCAAACCCTGAAAATGTAAAGATAGTATTTACTCAAAACAGCCTTGAAAAAGAATGGTTTGTTGAAGAATTGACAGAAGACAGGAAGTTTGTGATAAATATTGAAGGAAACCAATTGAAATATGGGACAAATGATTATTTGATAAATGTTGATTTCAGTGATGGGGTAAACAAGCAATACATAACCAAAAAAGAGTTCATAATCAGTTTGACTGACGCCACTATTTTACAGAGAATGCTGCTATGGTTAAATGGGTTTGATGCTTTGACCCCTGAATCAATTGCCATAATTCTACTGACAGGTACAATCATATTCATTGTGATTGTTATAGTATTGTTTAGGAGAGGTAGGAGATAGTATTTGATATTTTTTCCATACCGAAAATAATAAAATTCAACCATTTTGGAATATTCTTCTATATGGAAAATTAATAGAAAGCAAAGTATTATATAGAATCAGCGTTTTCTGCTAGATTATGGAACAGAGTAATATACAGATGATAGAAAAGATTGTTCCTGATACTTCTGTCATTATTGAAGGATTGTTGTCAGAAAAGATTAGGCACAATAGCATCAAGTGCAATGAAATCATTATCCATGAGGCTGTCATTGCTGAGCTTGAGCATCAAGCTAATTTAGGCAAGGCAATTGGTTATCTTGGCCTGGATGAGATAAAAAGGATCAAAAATCTTTCTAAACAAAAGGGATTTGAACTTTCTTATAAGGGCTCCAGGCCAAAAGCAGCTGAAATCAGGCATGCTTCTCTTGGTGAAATTGATTCTTTGATCAGGCAGCTGGCTTATGATGAAGATGCTACTTTGGTAACTTCAGACAAGGTTCAGAGTGAAGTTGCGTTAGCCAAAGGGATGAAATCAATTTACTACAAGCAGCCGGAAAAAGGTTTTAAGAAATTAAAGCTTGAGAGATTTTTTGATGAAACAACGATGAGTGTGCATTTAAGGGAAAATGTACCCCCTTATGCTAAAAAAGGAATGCCCGGCAAGTGGGAATTCAAGGAATTAAGAAAAGCATTGCTTAAGCAGGGAGAAATCAGGGATATGTCCAGAGAGATAATAGAAGAGGCAAAGCTCAGAAAAGATGGTTTTATAGAAATTGAAAGGACCGGCTCAACCATTGTACAGCTTGGGACTTTTAGGATTGTAATAACAAGGCCCCCTTTCTCTGATGGATGGGAGATTACAGCAGTAAGGCCTGTTAAGAAGCTAAATCTGCAGGATTATGATCTGAGTGAAAAATTAACTAAGAGAATTTCAGAGCAGGCTGATGGAATTTTAGTTGCAGGATCTCCTGGAATGGGAAAGACAACTTTTGCCCAGGGCTTGGCAGAATATTATGCATCACAAAACAAGATTGTCAAAACAGTGGAAGCTCCGAGAGATCTGAATTTACCGGAAAATGTAACGCAATATGCAATCTCCCTTGCCGATTCCCAGGAAATCCATGACATCTTATTATTATCAAGACCCGATCACACTGTTTTTGACGAGATGAGAAACACAAATGACTTCAAGTTGTTTGCTGATTTAAGATTGGCTGGTGTTGGAATGGTGGGAGTTGTACACGCAACCAATCCAATCGACGCTATCCAAAGGTTTTTAGGAAGGATTGAGATGGGAGTCATCCCTCAGGTTGTTGACACTGTAATTTTTATCAAAAATGGGGAGATAAACAAGGTTCTTGCATTGAAAATGACAGTCAAAGTCCCTTCTGGAATGACAGAAGCAGATCTGGCAAGGCCTGTTGTCGTTGTTGACGATTTTGAGAGCGGAAATGCAGCATTTGAGATTTACAGTTATGGCGAGCAGACTGTTGTTGTGCCTGTGCAGGAAGGCAGACAAAAAAGCGGAGCTCAAAAACTGGCTGAAACTACAATAATGCACGAATTCCAGAAATATTCAAGAGATGTTGAAGTTGAAGTCCTGTCTGACAATAAGTGCATTGTTTATGTTGCTGAGCAGGATATTGCAAGGATAATCGGCAAGCAGGGGGCAAACATAATAAGACTTGAGGAAACTCTTGGGATCGGAATTGACATAAAAAGCTTTGATGAGAAATATAGTGACAGTAAAATTAAAGGCACTGCAAAAGAGCAGAAAGAAATCCCTTTTGAAACAAGCTATAAAAAGAACCAGTTGTTGCTTGAGCTTGGAATGGACATGCAGAACAAAGATGTTGATGTTTATGTTGGAGATGAATTCGTCTTAAGCGCTAAAGCCAGCAAAACCGGGATAATAAAGATCAGGAGAAACAACAATATCGGAAGAAGATTGATCGATGCATTGAATAAACATGAGAAGTTAAGGATTGTGGTTTAACCGTGCATTCCCCTGTACTGCCTTTGTGTATGATCTAACTTAGAAACTTATTCTTTCAGTTAATTCATCAATGTTTTCTCCGGGATAAGGTACTATATTTCCCAAATGAATGAATCTTTGTTTTGGATCTGTGCTTACTCGAACAAACTCGCCAATATACCTATCATCATAAACTAGAGATACTCGATAAGATTCACCTCGAATTTGAACTGTTCCAGTTCTGCCATGAAGAAGTATCCCATTATCATTGGTATGCACTACATCATCAACTGAAACTGGTTTAGGAAGTGATGTTGGAATTTCTATTCTAACAAAATCAGGTGGGACTTCAACTGTTGGAGGTGCAACTGCTGTAGCAGCACTTGCCATTAAAACACCCCAGAATAAAAAAGCCTAATAGAACTATTATCTACCGTGTATCTAAGCTGGAATTCACCAACTAGTGTCATTAATTCGCCTCTTCTTCTCAAACACTGTACCCACTCAGTATCCTTATTATTCCTGAAAATATTCCTATATAAACTTTTCTGTTAGAAACATTTTTATAGAATTCGTAATGAATTATCCCTATGCTTGACATAAAATTTATTAGAGAAAATCCTAAGGTTATAAAGAAAGATCTTGAGAAAAGGCACGAAAAAGAAAAGCTAAAATGGGTAGATGACCTGCTAAAAAAAGATGTAGAGTACAGGAAATTACTGCAGGACAATCAAAAACTCAGGCAAAGGAGAAATGAAATTACAGACGAGATAAACAAATTAAAAAAACAAGGTGAAGATATAAAAGAAAAGATCAAGGAAGCAAAAGAATTGCCTGATACGATCAAGCAGAGCACTGAAAAAGTTGAGGAATTAAGGAATAAGATCCAATATTACCTGATGAGACTGCCCAACATACTGCATGAATCAGTCCCGATCGGGAAGGATGAAAATGACAATGTTGTTGTAAAAAAATGGGGCACGAAGCCAAAATTTGATTTTGAGTTGAAACCTCATGGCGAGCTGCTTGAAAAATTGGGTTTAGCTAATTTTGACAAGGCTGCCGAGGTTAGTGGGCATGGTTTTTATTATTTGCTTGGAGATATTGCAAAGCTTGAACTGGCTTTGATACATTTTGCAGTTGATTTTCTGACTAAAGAGAATTATGTTTTAGTCGAACCGCCGTTAATGCTCAGAAGAAAACCATATGAAGGCGTGACTGACCTAAAAGATTTTGAAACCATGATGTACAAAGTCCAGGATGAAGATTTATTGCTGATTGCTACATCAGAGCATCCGATTGCAGCGATGCTTATGAACGGGATTTATGATGAAAAACAACTGCCGTTGAAATTTGTTGGATACAGCCCATGCTTCAGAAAGGAACTTGGAAGCCATAGCATCGACACAAGGGGGATTTTCAGGGTGCATCATTTCAATAAGATTGAGCAATTTGTGTTTTGCAAGCCTGAAGATTCGTGGAAATTTCATGAAGAATTGCTGAAAAACGCTGAAACCTTGTTCCAGAAATTGAAAATCCATTACAGGGTAGTCAATGTCTGTACAGGAGATATAGGGACAGTAGCTGCAAAAAAATATGACATTGAAGCATGGTCTCCAAGGGAAAATTTGTACAGGGAGGTAGTCAGCTGCTCTAACTGCACTTCATACCAGGCAACAAGGCTGAATATAAAATATAGAAAAGGCAAGGAAAAAGAATTTGCCCATACTCTGAACAGCACAGCAATAGCAACTTCAAGAGCTTTAAGAGCAATAATCGAGAATTACCAGCAAAAAGATGGAAGCATCAAGGTTCCAACTGTTTTGCAGAAATATATGGGGAAGAAAGTAATAGCTAAAAGATAAAATGGCCAAAATCCACGGTTTGGTTTATATTGTAGTTGGATTGTTTGTTTCTATTGCTTCATTGAGGATAGATTATGGAGAATTATACTTATTCTTTTATGTTGGAATAATATTTATTGTAGTTGGATCTACAAAGTTAGTAAATAAATATTTGGAAAATCAAGATAAAAAATTACATAAGGCCAAGCATCACGCGCATAGACTGAAGTACTGCCATAATTGCCGTAATGTTATCAGAACTAATGATAAGTTCTGCAATAAGTGCGGGGTTAGAGCTTAACAAAAACTATATAAACAATAAAGGATAATATTTAATAAAATGGGGGAGTTATTTAAGGATATCTTAGGAAGCAATGAAACTTTGTTCAAGAATGATGTTGCGCTAGATTTTTCTTTTGTGCCGAAGATTGTACCATACAGGGAGAAAGAGCAGAGGATCATTGCGTCATGCATAAAACCACTATTTCAGGAAAAATCAGGGAAGAATCTGTTTATATCTGGGCAGCCTGGAGTTGGAAAAACAGTTGCCTTAAAGAAAGTCCTGGATGAGCTGGAGGAAGAATCAGAAGATATTATACCTATATACATAAACTGCTGGCAGAGAAATACCACTTACAAGATAATTCTTGAGATCTGTGAATTGATGGAGTTTAAATTTGTGCAAAACAAGAAAACAGAAGAGCTTTTCAGATGGGTCAAGCAGAATCTGAACAAGAAATCAGTCGTTTTTGTCTTTGATGAGGTTGATAAGCTTGAAGATTTGGATGTGTTGTACATGATTTTGGAAGAAATCTACAGGAAGACAATAATTTTGATCACAAACTACAAAGACTGGCTTTTGAATTTAGATCAGAGAATAAAATCAAGATTATTGCCGGAAATGATTGAGTTCAAGCCGTACAATGTGGAAGAAACAAAGGGAATTTTGAAGCAAAGAGCTGAATATGCTTTTCATCCGACTGTATTGAGCAATGATGCCTTTGAATTGATTGTGAAGAAAACATTCGAGCTGCAGGACATAAGGACAGGACTGCATCTGATGAAGGAAGCAGGCACTATTGCAGAAGACAAATCATCAAGAAAGATAACCTTAGAACATTCAAAGCAGGCATTGGACAAGATTCAGGAATTTAGCATCAAAAATACAGATGAATTATCATCAGATGAGAAAATCATTTTGGACTTAGTAAAAGACAATTCCGGCAAAAGGATCGGAGATGTCTTTAAAATATATCAAGACAATGGCGGAAAGCTTGTCTACAAATCGTTTCAGAGGAAAATAGATAAACTACAGAAAAACAGGTTTATAGAAGTTGAGAAAATTGCTGGCGGTGATGACGGCAATACAACAATCTTAAAATGTATATATGAGAAAAAGCTGACTGAGTTTTAGATTATTTAGATCAAGATTGTAGTAGACTGTGTATAAATTCATTAAAATGATCAAAATGGTATGACTTCCTAAATGCAATCATTATTAATTGAAGTTCTTGATCATCCGATTTTCTATGAAATTCTCTGATTATAGAAGATAATACTTCATCATCATAAAGGTATCCTTCAAATCCCTCTATCCACCCATAGAAAGCATCGTCGTCCTTTAGGGGAAGACCGGCCATTTCTGCCAGTCTAGAAAAAATATGTTTTCCTAATCTTCTATAGTAATGTTCAGAACTATCATTCCCTATTTGATCAACTATGCCACTAACAAATTTATTTTCAGCGGATTGTTCCTCTTCTTTCAATTCTTCCTCTAGAATAATTGCTCTTGCGATGTGATTAATTTTATCACCAACTGATTCATCAATAAAAGATTCACGATTGAAAGTATTATATAGAAACCCCAACTGATGAAAAAGCAATTTAAAAAGGTAATTTAACAATTCCCCAATATTATCTGGCCTTTTTTTGATTAGATTTATAGTATGAATCGCTAGTTTCAATGTATCGTGTATTTTTCTAAAAATTGGTATAAGTTTTTTTTGATCGTGATGTTCGATTGCAATAGTTCTTATTAATATATGAGTGTGCTCTTTACTTTCCTCTGATGTTAACCTCCTTAAATCACCCAATATTTCATGCTCGAGTTTCTCTTCATCCCCAATATCTATTAATTCCTTAGAGATTAATGATGCAATATTATCAAGAACTTCATCTAAAGCATCTAAATCCTGCAAAGCTTTCTCAATATTGTTAGGTGAGAAATATTTTGAGAGTTCAGATATCCCTTCGTAATCCTTAAGAGCCCGTCCCCAAATTTGAATTCTCCTTTCACTATCAATTTTTAATTCTTTTGCTATACTTCCTTTATCTCCAAAAAGATGATTAAATAATCCCATAAATAAAGAATAAATCTAGAATTAATAATATTATCTACTTTATATCAAAATCTGTAAAATCTTCCAATTCTTTATGCTTTACATCAATATTTGTAACTTTTGCAGAGCCTGGCCCATTTCTGATAAATTCAATCAATTCGTTTAGTTTATCTTCATTGCCTTGAGCTGCAATTTCAACATTTCCATCAGCTAAATTGTTTGCATAGCCATGTAAACCAAGTTCTAAAGCTTTATCTTTGATATTAGACCTAAAGAATACGCCTTGGACTTTGCCTGAGACTATAAGATGAATGCATTTCATACTTATGAAGAAATTGTCGATTTTATATATATTTTATTTCTTTTCCATATTGCAAATAACCACTGGACACTGGACATGGGCGTGTGAAATATTTAAAGGAAAGGCTCCACAATATTGGTAGCAGGAAAATGGTTGAACTAAAGTGTTTGAATCCCTCTTTTCACCCCCAAGCATTTCCTGCTTTTAAATTCATAAAACAAAATGTCAAAATTAAAAACAGAATTTCGTGAAAATTATCCAGTCATAATCTCAAATATCCAAGGATTCAGATCCTGGAAGAGATTGATATTATTTAAATAAAAATAGGAGGAAAGTAAAATGCAAACAAACCATAAATTGATAGAAGAATTGTATTGGAAACAGATGAAAGCACTGACAATAAGGACAAATAAGGAATTAAGAAGCTTTGATGCCCATTGCAACGGCATCAAGATATGAAAGGAGGTGAATTAAATGATACAAAAATTCTTGGATGAATTCGATGAGGACTTCAACTTTTACAATGAAAGCGCTATAAAGCAAAATCTTGAAGACGATGAAATCAGTGATGCAGAAGAAGGCTTCATGATGGGTTATTTAGATTAAAACTCATTTATATTTTTTTATTTTTCTTAATACAAACTTTTTTATACTGATTTTCTTTCCACTTATGTATGCGAATATTAAATTTTAATGAATTTATGCTAGAAGAGATACCAATCATAAATTCTATAAGGGATGGTGCTGTATTTATTCATCCAACTGACACAATATATGGAATTGGATGTAATGCTCAAAATTCAGAAGCTATCAAAAAAATCAGAGAACTTAAAGCAAGATCAACAAGTCCTTTTTCTGTGATTCCGCCTTCATTAAAATGGATCAAGGAAAATTGCCTTGTAACAGAAGAAGCTGAAAAATGGGTCAGGGAACTTCCAGGACCTTTCACTTTAATTTTAAAATTAAAAAAGGATTGTGTCGCAAAAGAAGTCAATCCTGGGTTGAAGACAATTGGAGTAAGGATGCCAAGGCATAGAATCAGCAAGATAGTTGCCAAAGCAAATGTGCCGATTGTAACGACATCTGTTAATAGGGGAGGCGAAGATTACATGACTTGCCTGGAAGATTTGGATCCTGCTATAAAAGGAGGGGTTAAATTTCTGTTATATGAAGGAAAAAAGGAAGGAAGGCCCAGCAAAATAGTTGATTTAACAAGTAATGTCAAGATAATAGAGAGATAAGTTTTTAAAATAGTTCTACATTTATTATGCAATATGAAAGAAAAAACAAAACTCAAAATACTTGCTGCCGGTGATATTCATGGAGATACCAATCAAGCCAAGAGACTGGCTGAGCAGGCAGAGAAGGAGAACATTGATCTGGTTGTATTATCAGGAGACCTGACCTATGCAGAAACGTCCACAGAAGGCATAATAGGGCCATTTGTCAAGAAAGGCAAGAAAGTTATCCTGATCCCGGGAAATCACGAAACTGTTGCAACTGCTGACTTTTTAGCTGAGTTATATGGAGCAACTAATCTGCACGGCTATTCCATCAAATACAAGGATGTCGGCTTGTTTGGATGCGGGGGGGCAAATATTGGGCTGTTCAAGCTTGGTGAAGATGAGATTTTTGATTTAATCAAGAAAGGATATGACAGGATCAAAGACACAAAGAAAAAGATTTTAGTAACGCATGTTCATCCTTCTGGATCCCTTATGGAAAAATTTACAGACATTTTTCCAGGCAGTGGTGGTGTTAAAAAAGCAATTGACACTTTTAAGCCGGATATTTTAATATGCAGCCATGTTCATGAAGCAGAAGGCATAGAAGAAAAGCTTGGAAAAACAAGGGTTATCAATGTCGGCAAGAAGGGGAAAATAATTGAGGTTTAGTATAATTGTACACCAGTATTATCTTTAGAATCATCATTTTTAACTTCCTTTTTTTCTCCAGTCTTGTCCATTTTCTTTAATTCATCTTTACTGAACAAATCTGCGAATAATTCTTCTGTGGATTCAGAAGCCCCTTCTGGTTGTGTTGTGCTTGGTGTTTCTGCAGAAGATGCTTGTGATTCTGGTGCTGGTGTTGATTGTGGCAAAGCATCTGAAGAGTTTGAAGGTGGAGGAGAAGCAGTATCGCCAAAAATATTGGCAAATGGACTTGCTGCAGGTTCGCTAGTGCCTGACTCTGGCTGGTTTGTAAAGGTTTCTTGTGACTCTCCAACAAGATTTTGAAGCATATTGATTACTTTCCTTAATTCCTCGTGAGAATCCTCTTTAGTATCTATGCTTATTTTCATGATACAGTAAGAACTTATTATCCTTAAATATCTTTTGGTTTATTATCTGTTTCACCTACATTCAAAAGATTCTCTTGTTGTTGAGCCTGCTTTTTTCTTTTTCTTATTTTATAAATAATGAATGGTACAAGGAATAGGGCGATAAAAATAATTGCAACTAATAATAATAATTTCCTGTTTAATAGATCCAACTTTGATTTTTCTGGCGTTAAATCTTCCACTATTGTGGTGATTTCTTCTTCACTTTCATCTTCAGGTTCAGATAGACCTATGATGGTTTCTTCTGTTTCAGTATCTTGAGAACTCTGAACTTCGCTTTTAATAGATTCTGTACCTGAGCTGGGCGGAGCTGATAATTTTAGCTTAATATCCTTTGTATGATTTATTGATTTTTGGCCTCCATTAATAGTATAATCTGCAGTGACATAAATTTTCAATATGTCCTCGTTTATACTGGTCAGATCTTTTGGTACAATGAAATTATTGCTCATAGCTATATAAGACTGATTTGGCTTGATTTTGGCTAAATCCTGCTGCACTTCCATATTGTAAGGGACGTTTAGTCTAGATTTTACGTCTGTAAAATCAAAAAATTTGCTTGGATTTGATATTTTTACAATTACAATGAACTTTTGACCCGGTAACAGCTCAGAGTATTCTGTAGTCAGATTTATCAATGGTTTTGGATCTACAGCATCTATAACTGTGCTGTTTTGTATGGAATTTCTCAGGTTTTTTATTGTATAATCAAAATCTTGTTTTAGTATATAGCCCCCTCCTGCTCTTGCTTCAAGCAACAATGAAAAATTTTTTCCTGTTTCCGGTTTTAGTATTAAATTTTTTTTCAGATTGTTATTGCTGTTTGTAAATCCGGATTTATCTTTCAGGACTACTATATGCCTTGGCAGCTCCAGGGTGATGAACGGACTTATATCTTCATCCTCATTATTATTTTTCAATGAGAGATTATAGTAAAAAGGATGATTGACCTCAATATATGAATCAATTATTTGATTTATCTCTAATTGTTTTTGCAAGACTGTTATCGCTACAGATGGTGTTGTCTCTTGTACGCTTTCAACTCCGTTAAAATAGGTAATATTTCCAGCTAAACTGTATGTACCCCCATTATCTGCAATAACAGTTGCGGTGCATGTATGATCATAATTCGGTTTTAGAAAACCCTTCCATGCAAGTTGATATCCATTAAATGTGCAACCTTTGACTTCTTTTATTATAAACGAAGAAAGATCTAAATTGTAATTGATACTGGTAACTTCCAAATTAGTTGGATTTGTCAGAGTTATAGTCAGATCAGTTGATTCTCCTTGCAATAATGTGCCAGATTTTACTTTGCTATCAACTGACAAACTGCCTGTGAGTTTTGAAATGGTCACATCAACTTCATAATAAAACACATAAGTCGTTATATTCTTATGAGAAAAATTAGCGCCATTTATGCATACCCTATATTCAATATTTGACTTGCATGCACCATTGTCTATAATCATGTTTGTAGTAGGTGTTTGTGCAAAAGCCTTGTTGAGGTTTTGGTCGTACTTGAACTTGAATATTAATCCATCTGCTGATACATCGGCATCTGTTATAACCTTGCCTGAGAAGATTTCAGTTGCTGCAGCAACAAATTGTGATAATAATATAAATAACAAAAAATATACTACCTCTTTTTTCATATTTGAGTTATTAGATATAACATATTTAAATATAGTGGTAAATTATTATTCGAATACTTTCTGCCAGTTGGAATAGATGTTGTTTACTACTTCTATTATGTCCATTTTCTTTAATTCCGCTATTTTCCTGTAGCTTTCAATCACGTAAGCGGGTTCATTCCACTTGCCTTTGTATGGACCTAGATATGGGCTGTCTGTCTCGCAGAATAATTGTGTTATAGGGACGTTTCTTGCATTAGCCTGGAATTGCTCGCTTCTCACGACTGATGTAGGTATTGTTAAAAACCAGCCGTTTTCTGTGATTCTTTTAACTAAGGACTTTTTACCGCAAAAGCAATGCATTACTACCTTTTTTAGATTAGATTTTTCCAGAATTTCAATGCATTTTTGCTCTGCTTTTCTGGAATGGACAACTATTGGTTTTTTGAGTTCTTCAGCAAGCTTGATCATCTTTTCAAAATCCTCGATTTGCTGCTGATTTTGGCCGTCGACAAAGTCAAGGCCCACTTCACTAATAGCAACTATGTTATTTGCATTTTTTCTTATAAAATCGATCTCTTCATCTATATCAAAATCCTCAAAATTTAATTGAGATTCAGCTTCTTTTTTCAGTGCATTTCTCGGGTATATTCCCATTGCACATCTCACAATATCATATTTCTTAGAAAGCTCGAGGCATTTCCTGTTTGTTTCTGGGTTTATGCCGTTTGTTATAATATGCTTCAATCCAATATTCTTTGCTCTTATGACTATTTCATCTATTTTTGTGATTAATAATTCGTGGTCCAGATGGGAATGAATGTCTATCAATAGATTCATTTTTACCCTATAGATTTTAATAAGATTTAAATAACTATTGCGTTTACTAATGTATATGGATACTGTAAGACAGCAAGGAGTATAATTTTATCGAATTCTTAGTTTATTAGTTATATTGTTTTTATTTTTTTAAAATATAGTTTTTTATTGTTAATAAAATAAAAAATGAAGCCTGTCAACCATATAAAAATAAAAAAATCAATCACAGTAAATGAATTAGCTAGCCAGATGGATTTAGCTGGAGTTCTAGGTGCTGGGCGGCTTGGAAAAGCGCTTAATATTTGTGAAACTATGATTAAAGACAAAAATTGTAATGTATTTCTTGGATTAGCAGGGCCTTTAGTTCCTGGGGGGATGAGGGAAATCATCATTGATATGATAGAAAACAAATGGGTCGATGTTGTTGTTACAACAGGCGCTACTTTGACTCATGATTTGGGAGAAGCGCTTGGCTATAGGCATTACCAAGGCAGTGCTGATGCAGATGACGCAGAACTTCACAAGAAAGGTTTTGACAGGGTCTATGAGTCTTACATGCCAAACAAGATCTATGAAGGCATGGAAGAGTTTATTGCAGATAATTTTGATAAATTAAAGGACAAGAAATCAATCAAGGAGTTTTTATGGGAGCTTGGAATGTTAACTCCAAAAAGATCGATATGCAAAGCTTGTTTTGAAAATAAAATCCCTATATTCTGTCCTGCAATCTCTGATTCTGGCATTGGATTGATGATCTGGGGGCAGCTGGCAAGAGGGAAGGATATTGAAACAAGGACTTTTGACGACTTAAAAGAAATAATTGACATCGCTTGGACTTCGAAAAAGGCAGGAGTTATCTATTTTGGTGGCGGAGTGCCTAAAAATTACATACAGCAAGCAATGCAGCTTACTCCAAAATCAGCTTCATACGGCGTTCAAATCACAATGGACAGGCCTGAGCCCGGCGGAAGTTCAGGTGCAGAGTTAAAAGAGGGAATTTCATGGGGCAAGATGAATCCAAAAGCGAGATTTGTTGATCTGATATGTGATGCAACAATTGCAATGCCTATTATTTTTGCTGCACTGAAGGAGAGGATAAAATAGCTTTTAGTTGAATTTTCAATTAGAATATTTTGTTAAGAAAATAAACTTTATATACCAATATCTTTTCTAATGTAATATATGAACCCCATCTTCAAAGATAAAACCATAGTAATTGGAGTAACCGGAGGTATTGCGTGCTATAAAGTATTGGATCTTATTAAAGAGCTGCGAAAACTAGGTTCTGAAGTTCATGTAATAATGACAGAGCATTCAACTCATTTAGTTGATGTTAAAGATTTTGAGAAAACATCAGGAAATGAAGTCCAGGTAAATTTATTCCATCCGAAGATAAATTATATTCAGTATGTTAAAAAGAATAAACCAATCAAGCACATTTCACTTGCAGATATTGCTGATTTATTTCTTGTCTGTCCTGCAACAGCTAATTTAGTCGGCAAGATAGCAAATGGAATTGCTGATGATTTATTGACAACTTCTATTGTTGCAACAATTGCGCCTGTTTTGATCTGCCCTGCTATGAATGTGAAGATGTGGAAGAATCCAATTGTGCAGGGTAATGTAAAAAAGCTGAAAAAGCTGAATTATCATTTTGTTGATCCTGAATATGGTGAATTGGCATGCGGATACAAAGGGGTTGGAAGGCTTGCAAATTCAAAAAAGATCATTGATAGAATTGAATTATTGCTAAAACAGAAGAATGATCTAAAAGGAAAAAAAATTTTAGTAACAGCAGGAGCAACTTTTGAGGAAATTGACAAAATAAGGATAATCACTAACAAAAGCTCTGGAAAGATGGGGTTAAATATTGCTGAGCAGGCATTCTTAAGGGGCGCAGGTGTTTTTTTATTGAGGGGGCATAATTCAGTTGAGCCGAACTACAACATTAGGAATGAAAAATACGATTCTGTCAAGGATTTACATAATAAAATAAAAAATAAAATAAAAAATTTTGATATTGTAATCCATTCTGCCGCTGTTTCTGATTTTGAACTTAACAATAAAAAAAAGTCTAAAATAAAAAGCACAGAAGATTTGCATTTGGAATTAGCTCCAACAACAAAGATTTTTGAAAAATTGAAAAATATGAATGAAAAAATATTTTTGGTTGGATTCAAGGCAGAGTTCAATGTAAGCTCAAAAGATCTTATAAATAGGGCTTATGATCTACTAAAAAGTGCTAATGCGGACATTGTTGTTGCTAATGATGTGGGTAAAAAGAATGCTGGTTTTGACGTCGATACAAATGAAGTTTATATTATTGACAAAAATAAAAAAGTCCAACATATAGGATTGTCTGAGAAGCGATCTGTTGCTGACAGGCTATTAGACAATATAGCTGATAAGATTAAATAATATGCTTAAGAATCTCTCTTAAATCTTTTTTCTCAATAACTACATCAGCTGCTTGTTTTAGTTCATCATGCTTGCAATTAAATGCTATGCCCAATCCTGCTTCCTGTATTATTTTCATATCGTTCAGGTAATCTCCAACAAATACACACTCACTAAGGCTTATTTTTTCTCTTTCAGCGATTTTCTTAAGGGCTAATGCCTTTGCGTCCATGTCAAATTCTGTGGCTTCTACATGATTTATACTTCCATTCCCATCAAAATAGATTTTGCTTAGAAAAACATCATCGAAAAATTCATTGTAATCAGGGATGAATTTTTCAAGCAAAAGGTTTATGGAACCAGAAATGACTGCCAGCTTTAATCCATTTCTCTTTAGTTCAGTTAATGTCCCCATAGCACCTTCCATCAGTTTAAGGTCTTTTAATGCCCTGAAGAAATCCTCTTTGCTGGCTTTCTTCTCCTTCCACATGCTTATATCATGCTCTGCCCATTGTTTGTATGTTATATGGCCATTAAAGAACTTATTTCTTGCATCTTCCCTTTTATGCTTATCAGTCTGAAAATAATCATGGAAAATCTGCCATGAGAACTGCACATTGTCTATTAAAGTTCCATCCACATCAAAGCATACTAGTTTGTATTTTGGCATATTGTAGAAGAATACAGCCACTATTTTAAATTTTGTTGCTGTTCAAATCAAGCAAAACTAATTTAAATGGCCAAATATTATTACTGTTATGCTGCCTTTATTAGTCTGGGTGGGAATTTTCCTTGTAAGTCTTTTTGTCTTAATCAAGGCATCTGATTATTTTACAGAGGCTGCTGAGAAGATAGGCTTGTTTTTTAGGGTTCCTGCATTCATTATTGGTGTGACAATAATTGCCATCGGTACTTCGTTACCTGAACTTATATCATCAATTATTGCAGTTCTTAAAGGGTCCTCAGAAATAGTAATAGCCAATGTCATAGGCTCCAATATTGCAAATATTTTCTTGATTTTGGGCATTGCGGCTATCTTAAGTAAGAAATTAAAGATTAATTTTGAATTAATCCATGTGGACTTGCCATTTTTAGTTGGATCGGCATTTTTACTTGCTATCACAGTTTGGGATGGTGTTTTTACATTAGCAGAAGGGTTGCTCTCTATTGTGGGGATAATTATTTATTCTATTTATACTATAAAATCTGAAGAAAGGCTTAAAGATAAAGAGATAAAAAAGGAGATGAAGGGGTATCTCAAAAAAAGGAGAAAACTTGGAATTAAAACAGTATTTGTTCTTATCATCAGCGGAGTTTTCATATATATTGGGGCAAATTATACAATAGAATCTGTCATAAAGCTTTCAGAAATATTGAACATAGGCAAAGAGTTGATAGCAATTACCGCTGTTGCCTTAGGCACTTCGCTGCCGGAACTTACTGTTACACTAAATTTGGCAAAAAAAGGAAAACCCGAGATGGCAGTCGGCAATATTTTGGGTTCAAGTATTTTTAATGCATTGGCTGTAATGGGGATCCCTGCATTATTTGGAGCATTAATAATCCCACAAAGTATCTTAACATTTGGATTGCCGATGATGCTGATTGCAACATTGCTGTACTTCTTCATCACCCAAGATAATGAGATAACAATTTGGGAAGGTTATATGCTGATAATTTTTTATGTCTTCTTTATTGGGAAATTGTTTAATATATTTTGATTATTTAATAGAAAAGATTTTTAAAGAAGTGGGTATTAAAATAAACTATGATAAAAAGTATAATGCTTCCTGTGGATGGCTCTTCATTCTCTGAAAAGGCTGGAGAACACGCAATTTTTCTTGCTAAGGGTCTGAATGCCAAACTGACAGCTGTTCATGTGCTAAAATTAGGCAACACACAAAAGCTTGATGATGAGAATATTGAAAATGCTAAGATGAAGGAGGCTGATACGGTCTTTAGCTCTATCAAAGAGAAGGCTACAAAGCAATCGGTTGAAATGGAAACAAAGATACTAGTTTCAAGAGATATTGTAGAGACAATTCTTGAAGAAGCTAAGGATGGGAACTATGATGTTATTGTTATGGGGTCACATGGATTAAGCGGTCTAAAAAAGCTAATTCTTGGTAGTGTTACGGAAGAAGTCCTAAAAAGGTCAACAATACCTGTTTTTGTATCGAGATAAAAATTTATAAAGTTCCAAATAATTTTGTTTATTATGCTAAGGCCAGTAAGGTTAGTCAGGATTCTCTGTACATTTCCAAAAAAGTTTACAGGGAATGTTATTTCAAAGCTGCAAGACATTGGGATTGTTCACTTAATTAGAACAGGAGAAATCAACGGTTTTAAACCAGTAAAATTAGATAATGATGAATATAATAAATTACCCCTATTACTTAAAAGAACTAATTCTTTGATAAAGTTGATTGAATCTAGAACCTTAAAACCTGTAATGAGAAAATTTTTTGGTCCTATGTATGTTTCTGTTTCGTCCAAGGATTATGATGACTTAGGAAGATTAGTGAAACAATTAAAGCAGTTAGAAACCAAATACATGGAATTAAAATATGTAAGAACTAAGATAAACATAAGTGACTATAATCAACTTTTAATATTTAGGGATGTAATTAACGATAAACTAGATCGCCTTAAAGCTTTGCAGCTTTTTTCCGAGTCAAAATTCCTTATGCTTTTTCAAGGATGGGTGCAACATGATAAAGTAGAAAGAGTAAAAAATGTTATAAATATCGCAACAGAGGACAAATCCGCTTTTGAAGTGCATAATCCTAAACCTGATGAAGACCCCCCTACATTGCTTAGAAATCTTAGGATGGTTAAACCTTTTGAAATTTTCACCGAGTATTATGGTACCCCGGGGTATAAGGAGATTGACCCTACATTTATAATAGCATTTTCTTTTACTTTTATATTCGGGCTTATGTTTGCTGATATTGGATATGGACTGAGCTTAGTTGTATTGAGCATTTTTGCTTATTTTTATACAACAAAAGAATCGATGTTTAGAAGAAATTTAAATCTCGTACTTGTTTATTTTGGATTGTCTTCTATGTTTTTTGGCTTTCTTGTTGGAGAATTTTTTGGCATACATTTTAGAAAAGGGGTGCTAGATCCGGTAAATGATATATTATTATTCTTAATAATATCCGTATTGATTGGATTAGTGCATATGAGCATAGGTATTTTATCGAAAATATTAACGAACATTAAAGATAAAAAAAATTTAATTCATGCCCTATCCCTTCTTCTGGTAATGTGGTCTGCTTTCTCCATTTACTTTCAACGAGATTTAGTATTAAACAAAATATTATTAGGGATAGGAATATTGGGTCTTTTAATCATAAAAAAATTTGAAATACTTAAAGAACTATCGTCTGTGCTTGTTGGTGCTGTCTCTTATATGAGAATTGCAATTTTGGGCCTAGGCCATTTAATAATAAACAGGTTATTGATTTCTTCATTTTCAAACTTAAGTGGAAGTTTAATAGAAATTAGTTTATTTCTAATATTATTTTTTATTGGATCTCTTATAGTGCTAACTTTTGGAGTTTTTGTAGCTGCTATACAGGTCTTAAGACTGCATTGGCTTGAATTCTACTCCCAGTTTTTTATTGGGAAAGGCAAAAAATTTGAGGCATTTAAGCATTCTGTATTTTAGGATTAATTTATCTGAAGAATGCCCCTGCCGAGATTTGAACTCGGGTTAAAAGCTCCGCAAGCTCTCGTGTTGTCGACTACACTACAGGGGCGTAAACTGGAGTTTAGAAATACGATATATAAAGTTTGTTGAAGCTAAATTTTACTACTTGATTATAGTAACAAATAGAAAGCTTTATAAAGGGTTGTTTAGGAACAATATATATGATAAAAGATCCAACACTAGATGACATTATAACATTTTCATGTGGAATTGGAAGGTCTTACGAGGAAGCAGAGAGAGCTTTAAGGAAAGCTAAAGCCAGGAAGGATGCTTTTAAAGGACCTAGCAGGACAGATCCAAATGTTGTTGTTTATCAAGGAGATAGAATTCAAGACAGAGAAGATTGGGCTAATGCATTAGATTACAGAAGAATCCTAAGAATAGTTGAAGAGAACCATAATGATCGAAGGGACTTGGATGCAGTTGAAAGAATGGCAAGAGACCCTCAAACTGGATTATACAATGCTATGGGCTATGCTCATAGGCGCCTTGAATTAAGTGAACTGGGGATTAATAACGGCTATTACATACTTCTTGATGGAAACAATATGAAACAAGAAAACGCCAGGATTGGATCATCTCATGTTAATGATTTATTGGCCGAGGCTGGCAAAGGTTTGATTGAAGCTACAAGATCAGGAACTGAAAGAAGGGTTTCTACAGAACAACCCACAAATGAGGATAGAAGGAAAAAAGAGGATAGAAGGAAATATCAAGATGAAGGAGACATCATAGCGCATAGGGTACATGGTGATGGTGATGAATTTTTGGTTTTTGTTCCAACAGAGTATAGAAGAAAAAATATCAGGGAGAATATGCAATCTGTGGCTGAACGTATTTCGGGATTTATGCATGTTTATCAAGGCAGATATATAAGAAAAAACTTTATGATTTAACTACAACGCCTCAGTTTTAAGAAAACTCATTCACCGTAGTCCCTCAAACTAATCTGGCCTTTTCTTTTATTTTGTGGAACAGATTTTAGTTCCTGCCCGAGCTGCTTCTTTATGCTCAGCGCAGTCTTCTCGCCTATCAGCTGGGTCAAAGTAGAAAGATCTGTATTTTTGATGTCTTTGATGTCTTTCAGCCTGTTCCTGAATAGAATTCTAGCTCTAACTCGCCCAATGTTTTCCATTCTAACTAATGGCAATAATTCTTCCTTGACACCATATTTTAATCTCAATCTTAATTTTACAATTTCTTTAATTAATGACTGATAGTGCATTATTTTGGATATCTCTTCTGTTGCGTAGAGCAGCCAATCAGCAATATCAAGCTTAACTTTTATTTCGCCCGGCCTTATGTTGTATTCCTCAAGAAGAAATTCTTCATCTTTCTCGCTTATCCAGTGATTGAACATCATGGCAGTTTTTATAGAATTCAGGAAATCTTCATATTCTGGTTCATACATTGAAGGCTCGTTCTCAAGCAACAAATCGCTGAATTCAAACAATGATTCTTGTATCTTGTCATGTTCCCTGATTCCTACCCTCATGATTGGCCTTATCTCCAAAGTGCGTGAAATCATCTGTAAAAAGGAGAATGCATCAACTTTTTTGTCAGAAGCATTTCTCATGCATGTAATGATGAAATAAGCAGTTAAAGGATCTATATACAGCTCTGCAACTCTTTTTCCAATCAAAGTTGCCTTTAGTTTTTCATCCTCTAGCTCGTTAGCGCTTGAAAATTCATCCCGGGAGCTCATTATGAATTCCCAATCATCCAGTAAATCAATCACCTTGTTGATTGTCCCATGAAGCCTTCTTAAATCCTTGAATTGGTAAGCGTAAAATGTCCTGTCAAAGAATTCATAGAGCTCTTTTTTTGTTGTTATAAAATTAGCTGCAATTAATGATAAAACATGAGTTCTGAGAACCGGTTCCACTGCCAGCTTTGAATAGATGTCTTCTGGTGAACCTTCCAGGTATCTCTCTTCTATTTTTTCCTTCTCCGAATTTGTCAGTGCTATTACAATTGATTGTCCTTCTTTGTCATAATTGGGACGGCCAGCTCTTCCAGACATCTGCATGTAATCCAGAATAGGAATCCAGCTTAATCCGTGCATAGTGTATCTTCTTAAGTCTTTAATTATGGCCCTGTATGCAGGCAGATCAACACCGTAAGCAAGAGTCGGTGTGCAGCAGATTATGCTTATTGCACCTTTTCTAAAATTATCTTCTATAATGTCTTTTTGTTTCTGGGTCAATCCAGCATGGTGAAAAGCAATGCCTTTTTTTAAGCAGAATGCCAGTCTTTCGCACTGCTTGGTTGGCTTTGAAAGAACATCCAGGGCTTTGTCAGCTAAATTTATTAATTCTGTGCTGTCTGTCTTAAGTTTTTTTGAAATATCCTCGGCGGTTTTCTCAGCTGATTTTTTTGTATTTACGAACACCAAAGCCTGTTTTCCAATTTTTATAGTATCTAAAGCAATATTCAGAACACCGCTGTCAAATTTGTCATCTATATTGATGGGCTTGGACATAAAATCATAAAAGAAAAGGTTGTTTATAAATATTGTTGAAATATTATTTATGTGGAGGATTTTTTAAAACTTTAAATGCTTCATCATCATCCATTGACAATGTCCTAAATTCTATTTTACCGGTTAAAGGATGTTTTACAATTTCTATTTTTGTAAAATATACAGGGCCACCCATCTTAGTTATTGTAAGATCATCGCGAATTTCATTGTCGCTTCCTCCTGCGCCTCCAAGAACACCAGACACCTCGCTATAAATCACATCCAACAGCATGTTTATTGTGACTCTTAGTTTTTCTAATGCTTCTGTTGTATATCTTCCTCTTCGAGAAGCTGCAAAATTTTGTTTTTCCAATTCAGTTATGCAGCTCTGAAGCAACTGCAGGAAACTCCATACATTATCAATCACAATCTTTGTCATTTTATTTATAATACGTATTATTTTTAAATTACTTAATAAAGTTTTCTTTTAGTGATCTACAGAAAAATTGTTTCAAACAACATTAACATTAATCAATTGCGTAACAGAATGAGTGCCATCGCTTACAGTTACTTTAACAGCTTTATTTCCTCTGCTTGTGAAAGTTCTTTGATGGTATTGCGTCCCTTTGTGCCTGTCAAAAAGACCGAAATCCCAGGTGTAAGTCAATTGGTTGTTGTCATCGTCAACTGCTTTGACGAACATAAGGACTGGATCATTGACTTTTACAACTAAGTTTCTGCTATAATCAACTATTCTTGGAACTGTGCTTTGTGCAGCTGCCACTTGGCTGCTGCCATCCTGAATTACAACCTGATTGAATACTTTTGTTTCCCTGACTGTGACATTTATTTTACGAATTGACAGGTAGACTGTATCATTGAATAATAATCCTAATTCCTTGTCCGAATCGCGTACGAACACGTTCATCACATGATGCGCTTCATCTATTCCATCGCTTACAGTCACTATGACAGTTTTTGATCCAGGCGTAGTATAAACTCTTTGAAGATTTTCACCAGCTTTGTATTTCTCCAAAAGACCGAAATCCCAGGTGTAAGTCAATTGGTTGTTGTCATCGTCAACTGCTTTGACGAACATAAATACTGGCTGGTTTACATCTGTTATAAGGCCTTGAGTTGCATTAATGATTCTTGGAGGCCTGTTTTTATCGGTTACTTCAACTTTAGCGACTTGTTTTGAGGTTGCCTGGCCGTCGCTTGCAGCAAATACAAAATCAAAAGTTTTTGGCCCTTGGTAATTGGCAATAAATGAATGAGGCACCCAAGTGAAAACATTTTCCTTTAATGTGAAGTCTGCAGGGGGGTTCTCTATGGAATAAGAAATATGGTCGCCATCTGGATCATGCGCATCAAGTACAATAGTTACAGTATCCCCTTCATTTGCTTTAATATCCTTAATCTTATTTAATACTGGGGCCCTGTTAGATTGTCGAATGATTATTTGCACATTCTTTGAATCTTCCAATCTTCCATCGCTTACAGTCACTGTGACAGTATGGTTTCCTGCATCGTCAAATCCTGATTCATAGGTGTCAGAATTCATGAATCCCGAATAACTGAAGCTTAATTTATCGCCATCAAGATCGTATGCTTTAGGGGCAATGTTTACTGTTTCTCCTTCATTGATTGTCATAGTATCAAAATCTTCCAAAATTGGTGCCCTATTCACGTCTCTGACGGTTATTATAACATTACGGACAACTCTTTGGTCCTGTGAAGAAGCAACAAATTTTACGTAAAAGCTTTTAGTCAATATGTTAAGCTTGTCCATCACATAATCCACGAAATCATCTTTTTTGACAGTATCAAATCCAGGAGTCCATGTAAAAACATTCTCTTTAAATTCTGCCCCTGCAGGAATCCTTTCTACACTATAGGTGACTTCTTCGCCATCAGGGTCTGTTGCGCTTAAAGTTATGATTATCTCCTGGTTTTCATTGATAACTTTACTGCCGATCCTGTCAAAAATTGGCGGCCTGTCTACGTTATTCACAACAACTTCCGCATCTGTTTCACCGCTAAATCCATTTCCTTCTGCTTTTACATTTATGTTGTAAGAGCCTTCATCATCATAAGTTGTCTGCCACTCGTTTCTGTTGCCAAGAGGCTCAGAAATTGTGTAGGTAAGGCCGTATTTTTCAAAATCAAGAAGTTCCAATCTTGCAATCTCATTTTCATTGACAGTTACGTCTTGGATATCATCAAGTAATCTTTGAATATCAATATCCTGCACATTTACATCTCTTTCTTCACTTACTTTATGCAGACCATCTGATACTATTACAATCACTTTGTGGGTGCCTGCATCGCTGTACGAAGTGCTATAGAAATATTCCTGGCCTTCTTTGACTATTGTTCCATCTAAATACCATTCGTAAGTTAAAGGATCATTGTTTAAGTCGCTTGCAGAAACTCTGAATTGTATTGTATCACTTTCCTTAGTGTTTACAGGATCCTCTTCTGGAACAAAAAGATCAATGGTTGGAGGTTCTTCTTTTCTTTCAACAATTATTAGTATATCCTCAGAATCGATTGCAAGGCCATCAGAAACAGTTATTGCTGTTTTGTATTCTCCAGCATCGCCGTATGTGGTCTGCCACGATCCATTTTCGTTTAATGGAGAATCATAGGTTGTGACCAAGTCATCATTATCCGGATCTATAGCTTCCGGCTTTAAGTTTATTTCATCAGTCTCTTGGATTACAAATGTGGTAAGAGAGTATACAAAATAGGGAAACACCAGAAATATAATTACTAGTAATGCAATGTTTCTCTTCATTTATTTCCCCCAACGGTTTAAAATTTAAAAATGTCAAAAATTTTCCACCAGTTTTAAACTGGTAGCTGGAAAGCTAAGTATCAACTCTTTGTAGAAAATTTTTGATCATGCTCAAGAATCACTGGTCTGTGACCGGTGATTCTTGACAAATAAATATCACTCTTTTTGCAATACATCTGTTATGACTGGAGGCCTGTTTTGATTCTCAACAGCTACTGTAAAAGTCTGTGAGGATTCATCTTGACCATCGCTTGCAGTTACAGTAACTTCGTAAGTGCCTGCACTGTCATAATCTGTTTGCCATCTGAAAACATTATCTTCCTGCTCAAATCTGCCATCGTCTATTTCATAAGTTACAGGATCTTCGTCATCATCTGTTGCTAATGCAGTTATTATAACTAAGTCGGTTTCTTTAACTTCTATGTGGTCTAAATCCTCTAAAACTGGCCTTCTGTTAACATTTCTAACTTCTACAGACCAAATCTTACTTGCACTTGACAATCCATCTGAAACATCAATTTTAACAGTGTGTGTGCCTGCGTCATCATAGGTTGTCTGGTATGTGTATTCTGCGTCATCTCCAACATCCAGGCCGTCAAGTTTCCATGAATAGGATAAAGGATCGTTGTTCAAGTCGCTTGCAACAACACTAAAATCTATAGATTCTGTCTCATCAATAACTAATCCACTTTCAATTGGCCATGCACTGTCAATTGTTGGTGATTCTTCTTTTTTATTAACAATAATCAAAACATCTCTTGTTGTTGCTAATTCTCCGTCTGAAACAGTAACAGTAATTGTATACTCTCCGGAATCACCATAAATTGTCTGCCATTCGCCGGCATCGCTTATTGGAGAAGTAAATGTAAAAGTCAAATCATCCCTATCAGGATCTTCTGCTTTTGGTATTAAGCTGATAAGATCTGTTTCCTGAACAACTAAAACAATAGGATTTTCTTTTTCTTCATCAACTACAATAATGGTTGGTTCCTCTTCAGTTTCTTCTTCATCTGATACTTCTTCTTCAACATCTTCTTCTGTCTCTTCTTCCATGTCTTCTTCTGAATCTTCATCATCATCTACAGTTTCCTCGTCCCCATTATCCTGGACATCTGGCCCTTGTGTAGTATTTCCATAAAGAGTTTGATAAACCTCGCAACTGCTTAATAAAAATATAGAAAGCACTAATAATACAATCAATGATTTTGTTTTGAAATTGATCATAAACCCTCCCATTGCCATATATTAATATCAAATAAACTGTTGCTATTTAAAAATAGCAACTTATATTTAAACTTTGTGGTAGTTAAAGCTTATTTTAGGTAGAAATTCCGGCTTTATACGGAAGTATATTATGGGCCTGCTCAGATTTGAACTGAGGACCAATCGATTATCAGTCGATCATTCTAATTGTCTAGTTAACCGGCAATTTGCTGGCAACTTCCAGACTGAACTACAGGCCCAAAATAAACGCCTCCGACCAGACTCGAACTGGTGACCTTATCGTTAACAGCGATACGCTCTACCTACTGAGCTACAGAGGCACATACATTTTTAGATTAAAAGTTTAATTTATATAGGTTTCGATGAGAGAAAGTAATTAAAAATTAACATCTTCAATTTCTTTTTTTATCACAACTTTTCCCGTTATTGATCTCAGCATATGACCTGTAATCTCAATATCATAAAACTTTTTTAACTCAAGTCTTCCCTTTACACCAACAATCAAGGGATAAGTGCCGAATTGCCTGCAGAAAGTTGTTTTGCCATCATAAATTTCAGCATAGCAATTTGTGAGCACTGTTTCTCTGGGAACAATCCTTTGGAGCATTGGCCAGTCAATATTTTGCCTGATGTCGTTTCTCCATTTCCAGTAAAATTTTTTGTTCTTTCTCAGGAATTTATCTTTTCCTTCATTGTAAAGGGAAGTGCCTTCAAAAATTGCAACTTGTCTTATGTTTATTCTTCTAAGCATCAGGCCTTCATCATAAATTTTCTTTAGCCATTTCATGTTTTCTTCATGGGTTTTTTTGCTTTCTGCCCTTAATCCGAAGATGATGTTAATGCCGGGCAGGTATCTTGGCATTCCATCTTGGCCTGTGTCTGCACCGTATTTGTTGAGGATCCTTATTGCTTCATAGGCTATGTTTGGAGCGGTATTTAGGGTATTGGCCTTCACAACTTCCATATCGAAGCTTTCAATTCCAAAAGCAGCTATATTACCAGAAGTGCAATACTTTACAACGGCTTTTGTAATTTCGTGGTTTTTATCCATAACGACTTTAACCGGGTTGACATTGTCTATATGCAGAACTTTTAGTTCCGGACAATTTTTTCTGATTTCTTTTAACAGATCAATTGCATAAGGCAAGGTGTAAAAACAAGTTTGTTTTCCCAGTCTAAAAAAGCGTGCTCCTAATTTGTAGAATTCCGTGATTTCTTTTAATACGTCGTCTTTATCTCTGAATTCAACCCTATTTTTTATTGGCTCTGTGCAAAAGCTGCACTTCCCAATATCGCAGCCATGGCCTGTCTCAATCTCTATCATTCTATAATCAGGTATTTGTTTCAGGATTTGTGCACCTTCAACAGAATAATCTTTCACATCAGAATATTTGAATCTGAAAAGGGAGTAATCTATTTTGTCGAATAATGTCAGATCTGCTTTTTCACGAAATTTGCCCCCGTGCAATTGAGTGCCAAAAACAGCAGGTCCTGTAAGTATTTTTTTACATTTCAAATCTTTAATCAAGGGCATTATTTCATGCAAAGTTCCAGGCACAGCAGATAAGTATTTGCCAGGCACGTGGATACCCAGAACAACAATTAAAGTATCGGTTTCCTCTAATATTTTTTTGACATCTTTATAGTTTGATGTTAAATTATAAGTTGTAATATCTGTTTTCTGTGATGGTTTTGTTTCTTTGACTCTTGAATTATGCTTTCTCCAAAGTCTTAAATCATCAATTGTTAGATAATGCACATCTTCATCAAGATAGCCTGCTATATATCTGGGATAAGTTCCGAGATATGGGGGAACTCCTAATCCTGCTGGTTCATCTGTATAGCAGTCCAATATTGTGTATTTCATAGTTATTTAGTATGGTTTATCATCTTAAAAAGGTTTTGAATGTGATAAAAACGTCAAAAACCAACAGACAATTTTGTCTCGGTTTTTGAGCGTGATCGAAAATACACCATAATACCCAGCTGCATATGAGTTATATGCGTCCATTAAAGACTGATGGTGTATTATTCGACACATTTAAATTAACACAGTGAATCTATTTTCATATGCTAACATTAATTGCGATTATTTTATTTCTAATAATTATGGTAATCTTATTTTTGATAAACTTCTATAAGGATCCTGAAAGGAAGATTCCAAAAGGCAGCAATATAGTTGCTCCGGCAGATGGAAGAGTGATAAGTATAATAGACATGTCGGCAAATCACAAAGTGATTTCCGATCATGCTCGAAAATCTTCGATTTTCGACACATCAAAGAAATATATAACAATAAAAAAAGGCATTCTTGGAAAAATCAAAGTATGGTCGAAGGATATAGCGAAAGAATGTTTGGTTGTTTCAATTTTCATGTCGCCTTTTGATGCACATATAAACAGAGCGCCGATAGAAGGCATTGTAAAATCAACAAAGCATACAAAAGGCAGATTCTTCAAGGCTTATGATTTAGAAAAAAGTTTTAGGAATGAAAACAACCAGATTGTAATTTCAAATAAAAAAATAAAAATTAAAGTTATACAAATTGCTGGATTTCTTGCAAGAAGAATTTTATGCTACACAAAATCCAATCAAAAAGTTAATAAAGGACAGAGAATAGGCATGATTACATTGGGGAGCCAGGCTACAATCATAATTCCAAAAGGAGTGAATCTAAAAATTAAGGTAAATGATAGGGTCAAGGCTGGTGAATCAGTAATAGCTAATTTGAAGTGATTGTAATGCTGGAATTTGTCAAAGATTTCTATGAACATTATATCTTGTCGGTGTGTGAAAAATAATGAAACTAAAAATTAAAAAGGAAAAGATATTTTTTACGATTACTTGGCTAAGATTGATACTTGCATTTATCGTAGCAATATCTCTAATATCCAACAGAAGAAATATAGCTTTGTTTATTTTTATCCTTACTGCACTTGTCGGTTTCTTTGAAAATTTTATAACAAGAAAATATCCTTCGGGATTGCGCTCAATAATAGATTTTTTTGCTGACAAGCTCCTTGTAAATCTAACAGCAATAATATTGACTATAAAAGGCATAATTCCAATTTGGGTTACTCTAATAATTCTTGCCAGGGATTTGTTAACAATAATTGGCGGAACTTTGCTTTTTATCAAAAATATCAGAAGAGAATTTAAGCCAACAGTGCTTGGGAAAATTGGTTACTTCTTTCAATTAATGGCCTTAATACCCCCATTACTTAACTCTAAAGTAGATTGGTATGTAATGTCAGCAGCATTAGTTCTTACAGTTTCTTCTGGAATTTATGCTCTTCTTAAATCAGAATTCAGGGTTATCAGGAGAAAAACTGACTTAGATGAATTTAAGTTTTATAAACTTTTGAAATTCGCTGATTTATTTACATTGCTTAATGTGGCAACAGGGCTTGTTAGTATAGTATTATCTATAACCAACCATTTTAATCTTGCAGCAACTATGCTCCTGATTGCTGTCATTTTTGATTATCTTGATGGAAAAATTGCAAAATCTATGCATCAGCAGAATTCTTTTGGAAAAGAACTTGATTCTTTGGCTGACACAGTATCATTTGGCATTGCGCCTGCAATATTCGGATTTAGTTTTATGCAATTTGCCACAAATTTAGAACAGTTTCAATTAACTTTTGGCATAATAGCATTTACAATTTTCTTATTTTGCGGTATTTTAAGACTTGCAAGGTACAACATAATGGATTTAAAGGGAGTCTATCAGGGAATGCCGATAACATTAAATGGGATCATAATACCGGTTGTTTATTTCTTGGGCACGCCAATCAAATTTTACCCCTATATCTATCTTCTGCTCGGTATATTGATGATATCTTCGCTGAGAATTAAAAAATTGTTTTAGTGCTTTCGTGATTTAATTGCAAAGTTAAGAAATGTAATCCACACCATCAGCAATGAGCCCCATAAAAATAAGTTTTTGTAAACAAAATTAATTAATAAAGCCAAAATTGTTATATATCCCATTCCAACAGCAACTTTGCTTATGGTGAGGGTAAGTATTTTTTTATATTTCTTAAAATAATATGATTTTATAATTCCATTTAAAATAAAGGGGATTATTAACAAAATACCGATAATAACTGATATATAATTGGCCTGAATAAAGATTATTAATGTCACAAAAATAAAAGTCCAGTCGGTAAATGAATCAAAAAAACTACCAAGATCAGTGATTTGTTCCATTAATCTTGCTGAAATTCCATCTAATTTATCGCCTAATGTAATCAAGGCAAAAATAATCAATGAGAGATTTATTTGAGAATTTACAAAGTAGTAGACAAAAGGAATAATCAACAGTAATCTTGTCAATGTTATCAAATTTGGCAAATTTACTATTTTGTTTCCTGTTAATTTCCTAATCCTGAACAAATATTCAATTCCAGATATAACAGTCAATAAAACAGCCGCAACCATGACATGCCAGCTAAATGGTAAATTTAAGAGTACGAATATAATTGCAATGCTCTGAACCACAGTTTTTGCTTTTCCAAAAACACTTGCAGGCACAACCAGTTTATATGGCAGCAGGTAAATCCTTATTGCAGTTACTATAACTTCTCTTGCAATAATGGTTACCGCCATCCACAATTCAACACCTTCACCAATCAAAAAAATCAAAGCTGTTGAAATCAATAATTTATCAGCAATAGGATCGATAAGCTTGCCGAAATCCGTGATTTGCTTTTTCTTTCTTGCAAAATATCCATCCAGGAAATCAGATATAGAAAGCATACCAAAAACAAAAGCTGCCAATAAATTCTTGTATGGAATATCCAGTAGAAGAATTATGGCAAATAAGGGTATTAGGCTAACTCTTATAAGGGTTATCTTGTTTGGTATATTAAATTTAAATTGCATAAATGCATAAGATTTATAACCCCTTATATAATTTTCTAAAAATAATGAAAAATTTAAAAATTTTTATCCTTGCTTTTTTTATAATGTTCGTATCTGGTTGCATAAATATAGACATTGATAAATCAGGTGCTGACAAAGATATTGTAGAAATTGTAAATAAGCATGCCAAAGCATGGGAAACTGGAGATTTAGAACTATTGGATTCCTTATTGCATGAAGATGTAGTTTTCGCTTATCCTGGAAGAAGATTGAATAAACAAGAAACCCTAAAAGATTTGGCTGAATTCGACAAATCATTCAAGAATACTAAAATTTATATCAATGAAATTATAATTGAAGGCGATGATGTTGCAGTTGAATGGCAATTTGCTTCAACAAATATTGAGACTGGAAAAAGAACAGCAGTGAGCGATGCCATAATCGGAAAAATTAAAGACGGCCAAATTTTAGTCTGGAAGGAATATTTGGATGGAAGAGTGAGCAGAATGCAAACTTCAGGTGAACTGCCGCTCGAAGAAGGACAAGAACCATTCCCGTGGCCGAAGAAAAGCAGGTAAATTAGTGAACAAATTCGTAGGCCTTAAAATTTTTTAATTCTGTAAGTGATTTATGCAAAACTTTTTAAAGTTATATTTAAAAGTTTTTATTATATGGCAGAGCCTATTTTAGTGTTCATTTTGAAAATCATTTACCTAATGCTACCTGCATATTTCGCCAATATGGCCCCTGTTATAGTTAAAAAAATAAATCTTTTTGTGGTTCCTATTGATTTTGATAATCAATTTTATAACAAGCCGATTCTGGGCAAAAATAAGACCTTTCGCGGTTTAATATTTGGGATAGTCTTTGCGATTATTATCACTTATTTGCAGTTTTTAGCTTATGATATTGGATCTTTTAGGAATCTATCCTTTTTCGATTATGAAAACTGGCTTATTTTTGGATTCTTGATGGGGACTGGTGCTTTAACTGGAGATTTGGTCAAGAGTTTTTTCAAAAGAAGGCTGGAAATCGATCCGGGAAAGAAGTTTGTGCCATTTGACCAGACAGACTTTGTAATAGGTGGTTTGGTTTTTATTATGCCTGTTTTTGACCTTACATTGAAGATATTTATTGTGTCTCTAATACTAAGCTTTATACTGCACATTATTGTAAACCATATTGCTTTCTATCTAAAGATAAGAAAAGAGAAATGGTAATCAAATAAAAAATAACAGATTCGCAATAATAACAAAACCTAGATTGTATAAAATTATTTTATAATGATTCTTTATTTTTCTATTGTATAATAAAGACGCTGTTGGAATACCGTACAACAGAATTAAGCTTGATTCAATAGTAAAAAGATTTGTGTTGTTTAAACTTAGATAAAATAAAATCCCCAAAATTGCATAAATAACTATTGATTTGTTGTTTTGGTCCATAATTTTATATTCAACAAATACAATAAAAATAAGATACACCAGCAACACCAGAACATTAAATTGACTGTTGAAATAATAGAATAGAATAAAGGCAAAGATTGACAGCAATAGTATTTTTCTTATTAAGTTAAAATACTTGTTTAATGGCTTTTGCTCTTCCGGGGCTATTCTAATAAGGATTATGCCGATCAATAAGCCCAAATAAGAAATCAATGAAATAAAAAAATAATTTATGAATTGCATTTAATTAAATATCGTCGAGTTTTTTATTTCTTCTGCCGTGCCTTTCCTCATTGCCAAAATCTGTCTCCAGCCATAATTTTACAGCTTCTATTGCTTCCTCTTTTGCCAGAAATTTGGCTCCAAGAGAGAGTATGTTTGCATTATTATGTGTACGTGAAAGTTTTATGATATCTATATTGTTACCATAGTACATAGCAGCTCTTGCACCTTTAATTCTATTTGCAGCAATTGCCTCGCCTTGACCAGAAGAACCGAATATTATCCCTCTACTGTTTTGATCTGCTGCAACTTTTTTTGCTAATGGAACGATAAAATCAGGGTAATCATCATCTTTATTTAAGGAATGTGCACCCATGTCCTTGACTTCAAACCCTGAATCAATAAGGTATTTTTTGATTGATTCCTTGAGCTCAAAACCTGCATGGTCCGTCCCAATAAATATTTTGTGCTTCATAATAGTTATGCTAAACCCAATATTTTTAAATCTTTTTGTAAGCCCGGAACTGTTTTATAGTTTTTAATATCTTTGTAATCAATCCATTTGTAATCTGTATTTTCATGGCATAATTTCACGTTTCTTGAATCAACTGAACATAAAAACGGCAATACGATCCAATTCCTCCCTAATCTCTTATCGTTATTTTCAAATAATGTCCCTTTTTTAATAATCTTGCCTTTTAATCCTGTTTCCTCCTTTATTTCGCGCAAAACATTTTCTTCTGCTGATTCAAATTCCTTTACAAAACCAGAGCAGAAACTCCATCTGTTTGGATAGTTTCTGTCATCTGGGGCTTTTTTAAGAATCAAAACCTTTCCTTTGTTTTTTATGACACCTGTTACTGCAAAATAGGTTTTCATTGATTACTAGAATAAGAGGTGATATTTAAAGCTTAATACCAGCTTCCACGCCAGGTTGAATGCCCGAACTGGATTAGCAAGTCAACACCCAGTCTTTCCACCTGCAAAGGCACATCGCAAGCTCCAAAACAGGAGCCCATCCAAGTAATTACTTTTGCATCTGTTGCATGTTCTATTGCATGCTGTATCTCATTTGCTCTTGGCTTTAATCCGTCAGGAAGCTGAACACAAACAAGTTTAGCATTATCTTTGTTTATTCTTTCAATTACTTTGTTTAGTTCAAGGTCATAGTTTGACATGATAGAATAGAAAGTAATATGAGTTTAAAAAATTATTGGGACTACCTTCCTTCAGCAGCATGGACAAGGTCTATCAAACGTGTCCCTTCTGAGTCAGGTGAAGCAATCTTTGGTACAGTTACAGTTTGACCTTTGCCTATATCAGAATCACCATCTGCAAGCCCATTTTGTGCAGCTATGTATCGTGTAATCAAATGTTCTGTTACAGGATCGCTTCCAGAAGGACTGACAGTAATTTCCCCTGCAATTCTTCTAGGTGTAGTGTCATAATCAAATGTCCTTGGAATTCCATTATACTTTACAACGGATGTAGCCCCATATCTTACAGATTTCCCTAAATCAACAACAGTATCCATTCCACTTCTTCCTAAATTCAAAACAGGCTCTCTGACTTGAGGCATAGCTGATGCTGCGATTAATGTTGCTGCGGCAAGTCCCCATCCAAGTTTTCTACCTGTTATAATTTGCCCAGGTTCCCTAGAGTCAACGTTAATAAATTCTGGTTCTGGTCTTTGGTCGTTCATTTTATCCCCTACATAAACATCTCATCCAATTCAAAATCGGATAGATCTTTCTTATTAATAAGCTTAGCGAAATCTTCGTCTTTAAGTTTTTTTCTTGACTCTCTCATGTTTTCAATCTGTTCCATGTCTGCATCCAAGAATAATTCGTCTGAGTCCATTTTATTTGTAAGTGCCTGTGCTTTGGCATGAGCCGTATTCTGCATTACTTGAATAGTCTGGCTCACCAGCTAATTCACTAACGGTTTTTCCTTCTGAAACTGCTTTACAGCCTAAACACATAGTAATACCCCACTTATTTGTTACTTAGTAGTGATAGAACTTATATTTAAAGTTTTCGCTTGATAGAGTAAAATGATTTATTTTCAATATAGAAATTAATTATTATCTGACTGGATGCCTTATATAGTGCTTACAACTAAAGCAATAATAAATGATTTTGTGCCTGTGAATCCTGACCCTGCAATTAACACCTGGCACTAAGTACTGATAGCAATTCTTGCAGAATTTTTTCTTAAGTGAAGAAGGCAGCCTGATCTTGTACTTCATGGCAATTCTTCTTGCCAGCTTGACGTTTTTGTCAGAAAGTCTTTTATCTTTCTTGAATGATTCTTTAGCTTCGTTAAAGAGAAATCTAATGCGTTTTTTAGCTATCTGCTGCTGCTTTGCTGGTTTTTTATAGTATTTTTTGCGGGGCATTGTTTAAATCAGATGATAAAACACATTAATTTGATTGATAAATATAAAATTATCCATAGAAATATTATTTTACAAGAATAATGGAACAAATACAAGCGAAACAATGGACATTAATTTGATTAAAATATTTAATGATGGCCCTGAAGTGTCTTTACAAGGATCTCCAACTGTGTCTCCAACAACTGCTGCTTTGTGTGCATCGCTTCCTTTTCCCCCTAAATGACCCTCTTCAATGTATTTCTTTGCATTATCCCAAGCACCGCCTGAATTGCTCAAGAAAACTGCCATTAAAAATCCAGTTACTGTAACTCCAGCCAATAAACCGCCAAGCGCCTCTGCTCCGAATAGATATCCGAATAATACCGGAGTTATTATTGCTATCAAACTTGGCAAAATCATTTCCTTTAATGCAGCGTGAGTGCTTATGGCTATGCATTTGTTGTAATCAGGCTTTGCTGTGCCTTTCATCAAACCTTTTATTTCTTTGAATTGCCTTCTGACTTCATTGATAATGTGGAAAGCTGCATTTCCAACAGATTTCATTGTTAAGCTGGAAAACAGGAATGGCATCAAAGCGCCGATAAATAAACCAACAATGACTAATGGTTTTCCAATGTCAATTGAAGTTAATCCAGTAATTGTCATATAGCTTGCAAACAAAGCCAGTGCAGTCAAAGCAGCTGAGCCGATTGCAAATCCCTTTCCGATAGCAGCTGTTGTGTTTCCGACAGCATCCAATGCCTCTGCTCTTTTTCTAACTTCTTTGCCCATCCTACCCATTTCTGCAATTCCTGCTGCATTGTCAGCAACAGGGCCGTAAGTGTCGCTTGCTAATGTGATTCCCAAAGTGGAAAGCATTCCGACTCCGGCAATTGCAATTCCGAATAAACCTCCAAACTTAAAGGAGATTAAGATTGCAGCAGAAACAGCAATGACTGGAATTACTGTTGACATCATGCCGACTGACAGACCTTGGATAATGTTTGTTGCAGATCCTGTCTTAGAGGCTTCTGCTATTGAAATTGTGGGTTTTCTATGAGACGAAGTGAAGTATTCTGTTGATACGCCAATTATTATTCCTGCGATTAATCCAGCAACTGTTGCAAAGAAAATCCCAACGTCATTGACTAAGAATTTTACAATAAAAAATGAACCAATCAACATTATCACTGATGAAGCAAAGATTCCCTTGTTTAATGCAGTATGCAAATGCTTCTTTTTTGCAGCCTTTACAAAATATGTGCCTAAGATTGCTGAAACAATTCCGAAAGCTGCTAATGCCAAAGGCAATTTAATCCCCTGAACTGAGAAAGCAACTACACCAAGAACCATCGCAGCGATTATGTTGTCAACATAGCTTTCAAACAGATCAGCACCCATGCCTGCAACATCTCCGACATTATCACCTACATTATCTGCGATTACAGCTGGATTTCTCGGATCATCTTCTGGGATGCCTTTTTCAACCTTGCCTACCAGATCAGCGCCTACATCAGCTGCTTTAGTGTAAATTCCGCCGCCAACTCTTGCAAACAATGCTATTGAGGAAGCGCCAAATCCAAATCCAAAGATTATGTTTGGATCATCAAAAATTAGATACAAAGCTGTTACACCCAGCAAACCAAGTCCAACAACACTTAAGCCCATTACAACTCCTGATGAAAATGCAATTTTTAGCCCTTTGCTGATGCTTTTCTTAGCTGCAACTGCCGTCCTTGAATTTGATTTTGTTGCAATTCTCATTCCAATATTTCCTGCCAAAGCAGATAAAATGCTCCCAGCAACAAATGAAACAGCAAGTTTTGGTCCAGTCTGAGGAATTGCAAACCATAGAACTAATGCGACAACAATGACAAAAATGACTAAAATTTTATATTCCTTGTGAAGAAATGTCATTGCTCCCTGATGTATAGCATCAGCTATTTCCTTAATTTTTTGATTGCCTGCATCCTGCTTTAGAATTCTAGAAGCTGTAAATGCTGCAAAAATTAATGCTAAGATGCTAATTATTATTACTGCTATCAACAACCCCATCGTAGATATTGGAAAAAATTGTCCATTTATAAAGGTTTTGAAAAAATAATTTAGCCCTACAATGCGCTAAAATTCCGCCAATTCTATGATTAAAAGTTATCTAGTGGCGGAATTCGCTGAGTCAAGAACCGCCACTAACTGTCAAGGTCAATAATTTCTTGCAATATCGGTCACTGACAGGTGGTTCTTGACAATAGTAAAAATTATATGCATCAAAGCATATCTACGATAAAATGCTTGAATTCCTCAAAAAAATCTTTCTGACAGATGTGGAAGAAGAAGTTAAAAAACCATTAACAGAGATTAATCTGCAAAATCTGGAAGAATGGATAAATGAGAAGATAAAGCCGTTGACTGAGGAAATAAACCAAAAATCAAAAGAAGTTCTAATGAAAGTAAATGAAGAAGTTCAAAGGACAAGATTTAATCTTGAAGTCCTTGAAAATTCTAAATTGCAGAACCCAAATATCCCTTTCAGGGCAAAACAATACATGGAAGGCAACAGGAAGGCCTATATGAAATCAATTAATGGTTTTCTAGGCCGTATGGAGATAAACAACAATGATTATTTTTATCTTGTTAATTTTTGCAAGGAATTTGATGAACTGATGGATGTGCTTAACAAATCTACCTTGAAAAGCTATACAATACTCCAGGAATTTTTTGCTAATGAGACGATCAAGATCGCACAGAACCTCAAGAATTTTGACACGCTTTTCAAAGAATTGAAATCTGCGCTTAATAATGATATGGTAGTAGCTGCCAACAAATCAAAAGAAAAAATCCAGAGGTTAATAGCAAAGACAAAGCAAAAAATAAATCTTGATGTTGACTTCAAAAGTCTGGAGGCTAATGTCAAGCTTGCAAATGATGAAAAAAACAAAATAATGGAGGAAATTGATAAATTCAATGACAGCGAGGAGCATAAGAATTTTCTGAATCTACAGGAAGAGAAGAAAAATAAGGAAAACAGCTTTCAAAATGATGAAAATCAAATATTGCAGTCTTTTGCTGTACTGGACAGGCCTTTGAGAAAATACTCCCATGTTGTTTTTGAGCATGAAGAGATTGTCCTGGATTACATAAAGCATCCGATTGAAGCACTGGCCAGCGATAAAGAGCTAAAGATCACAGAAGTTCTGAAAAATTTGGAGAAAAAGCTTAATGAGAACAAACTTCAGCTGGATGACAAGAAAAAAGAAAAGGCGCTGGATGAGGTAAAGAAGCTGAACAAGGAATTCATTGAGCAATTCTTGAAAAAATATTCCACATTCAAGTCAGAAATTGAGAATTTGGACAATAAAATGAAAGTAACAAGAGTTGCAGATAAATTAAAAGAGCTTAACAAGAAGCTTGAGGAAGCCAATTCAACGATTGAAAAAAGCACCAAAGATTTCGAGCAGCTAAAGAATGAAACCGCCAAAGCAGAAACTGCTGTTTCAGAACTTAAGGATGAAGTCGAGGAATCTATAAAAAGAATATTTGCAGAAAGTATTAAGGTTGCAGTTTGAACTTCTTATAACTCTCTTCCAAAGCGACCAATGCAGGCAATCTGCCTTCTTTTTCTATGAATTGCAAAGAAGCTCCGCCGCCGGTGCTTACATGGGTCATTTTTTCTGCAAAGCCAAACTTTTCAACAGCAGCTGCGCTGTCACCTCCGCCGATTATAGTTGCTGCATTCAAAGAAGAAATAAATTCTGCAATTTGTTTTGTGCCATTGGCAAATTTATCAAATTCAAAGACCCCCAAAGGCCCGGCCCAGACTATTGTTTTTGCATCTTTTAATTTTTCTTTATATGTATTAATGGTTTTGCTTCCGATGTCCATTATCATCCATCCATCAGGAATTTCATTAAAATCGACTTCTTTGCTTTCAGCATCTTTTTCAAATTTATCTGCGATAACAGCATCAGCAGGCAACATAAGTTTTTTATTTCCGATGAATTCTCCTGCGTACTGCAAACTTTCTTCATCAAACTTAGAAGCCTTGATATCTGTGCCTTTTGCCTTTAAAAAAGTATCAGCTAATACACCTCCAAGAATCAAAAAATCAACTTTTGGAAGCAAGGACCTTATAACTCCGATTTTATCGGCTTTGGCACCGCCTATGATGGCTGCAAAAGGCTTTTCTGGATTTAATAATTTGTTCATATGCTTAATTTCATTTTCCACTGCAAATCCCACATAGCTTGGTAAAAATTTAGGAATTCCTGTCATTGATGCATGATTCCTATGGCAATTTGGAAAGGCTTCATTAACATAAATATCGCCTAAATCTGATAATTGTTTTGAAAACTCCAATCTTTTGCTTTCATCTTTTTCTTTTTCTGCTTCATTAAATCTTAAATTTTCTAAAACCACAACATCTTTTGGTTTCATGTTGCCCACAAATTGCTTGACTTCTTCACCAATGCAATCATCTAATTTTTTAACTTCAGTGTTTAGCAATTCACCCAGTCTTTTAGCAACTTTATCCATCTTTAGTTTTGCTATAATCTTACCTTTTGGCCTTCCGTTATGGGAGATTACAATAATTTTAGAATTCTTTTCCAATAAATATTCCATAGTTGAAATTACGGCCTTGATTCTCTTGTCATCGACTATGTTTCCTCCTTCATCAAGAGGAATATCAAAACCCGCTCTAACAAGAACCCTTTTTCCTTCAACATTCAAGTCATTTAAAGTTAAAAAATTTTGCATAGGTAAAGTTATTTGCTGGTTGTTTAAAAATTTTATTATTCAACTCCTTGCTTTAATCCATAAATAAAGGTAAACAAGAAATGCAACAATCAAGACAAAATTAATTATGTGCAGAATGATTGGAAGATTTTTAAGAATTTTCTTCTTGGTTTTTTTGTTCATTATGGTCAAGTTTTTGCCTTTATCCTCTTCATCCTGAAAATGTTCTCCCGTTCCATCTCTTCTAATCTTAGCTGGATGAATGCCTTAACATTATCTAATTTCGGTATGACCACGAATTCAAGTGCATTGACCCTTCTTTTGGTTTTTTCAATTTCATTGAGCAGTTTTCTCATTGAAGTCTCAACTTCTGCTGCTATTATTATTTTTTCAACGACTTTTTCATAAGCTGCAGCTGCCTCGTCAATAGCAGAGGAACTGTAAACACTATAACCTCGCTCCATAAATGCCTTTTTTATTTCAGAAGATTCTATTTTTGGGACTTTTACTCCCATAATATTTTTCGTTGTTAACTTGACATCTGGGATTTGGTGGATGGCCATTGCTATTGACTTGACTTTTAAGTCTCCTTCCAAAGTTCTTGCAATATTTATTTTTTCCAGTGCAATCTTATATTCATTGACCAGCTCTTCCCTGAGGGATTTTGCCTTCTTTAAAATTTCAAAAAATTCAAGAATCAAGCCGTCTCTTTTCTTCTTCAATAAACTGTATCCTGATTTAGCCAGCTTTATCTGCTTCTTTAGCTTCAACAATTCGCTTCTTGTTGGCTTGATATCCTGCGCCATTTACATATCCCTCATTGCCCATGATAGTAATGGAGGTGCTATGAAAGTTGTGAGCATTATAACTACTATTAATAATGCGTACAAACCAGAATCAATGACCCCACTTGTCAGTCCAACTGTAGCAAAAATAATCCCAACTTCCCCTCTTGGCATCATGCCCAACCCGATTACGAGTTTTTTTGCCTTTACCCCTATTGCAGCCCATCCGGAAACAATTTTTCCGATTATTGCTATTACAAACAAAATTGCTATTGGGGCAATTATTTTTACATCGAATAATGTCCTGACATCCATCAGCATGCCTGCATGAACAAAAAATATTGGAACAAAAACATCTGCCAAAGGCTTTATTTTTTCCCTTATATGGTCCTTGTCCTCCCTTGTTTCCAGGATTAAACCTGCTGCAAACGCCCCAACTATTGTTGCCAGTCCAATCCTGTTTGCGATATAAGCCAAACCAAATGCAAAAATGATTGCAGTTATTGCATAAGTCCTTTTTATGTTAAGTTTTTTAGTAACTTTTAACAAGAATGGTGCAAATTTTATTCCAATAAAAATAGACCCAGCTAAAAATATTATAGAAAATAAGGATATTTTTCCTATATTAAACAATGAAACTTTGCCGAATTCTACAATTCCAACCAGAACAGACAAAATAATCAAACCGATTATATCGTCAATAACAGCTGCACCTAAAATTATCTTTCCTTCATTGGAATCTATTTTTTTCTTCTCTGCAAATATACGCATTGTAATCCCAATACTTGTTGCAGTCAATGTTGCTCCGATGAACAAAGCAATAATGGTGCTAGAACCTAGAAATGTGTAATATAGATAGCCCAGCAAAAATGGGAATACCATTCCAACAGTTGCAACTAAAGTTGAAGCCACTCCAACCTTAAGTAATTTATAAATATTTGATTCAAGTCCTACCTCAAATAACAACAAAATAACTCCAAGCTCAGCTAAAAAAGTGAAAATGTCCGCTGTTTCTGGATGCACAAGATTTATCAAACTTGGGCCGAGGATTAATCCGACTAATAACTCCCCTAAAACAGCAGATTGCTTGAATTTATGGAACAGCCACCCGGCTATTTTCGCCAATATTATGATTATCAAGAATTCCAATAATATAGTTCCTAGAACTTCTGCTTCCATTGGTAAAAATTTTTATTTTCCTTGCTCTTTGTAATATTTTTTCTTCAAGTCAGGGCTTATTCTTGTCAACTGGTTTTCAGGCAATAAACCTAATAATTTCCAACCTAAATCCAGAGTCTCTGAAATGCTCCGGTCCTCATCTTTTCTTTGCCTTACAAATTTGTCTTCAAATTCAGCTGCAAACTTAAGCAGTTTCTTATCACGATCGCTTAATGCTTCTTCCCCTACAATTGCAACTAATCCTCTTAAATCACGACCTTCTGCATAAGCTGCATACATCTGGTCAGAAACTTGTTTATGATCTTCTCTTGTTCTTGTCGGTCCTATGCCGAGATTCATTAATCTTGATAAAGAAGGAAGCACATCAATGCTGGGATAAATTCCTTTTCTGTGCAATTCCCTTGCCAAAACTATCTGACCTTCAGTTATATATCCTGTCAAATCCGGAATTGGATGTGTGATATCATCACCAACCATCGTTAGAATTGGAATTTGTGTAATGCTTCCTTTTTTTCCTTTTATAACGCCTGCCCTTTCATATATTGTTGCTAAGTCAGTATACATGTAGCCAGGATAACCCCTTCTTCCTGGGATTTCTTCACGGGCAGCACCTATTTCTCTTAATGATTCGCAGTAATTTGTCATGTCTGTTAAAATAACAAGAACATGGGCATTTTGTTCATAAGCAAAATATTCAGCTGCTGTTAATGCCATTTTTGGAGTGACAAGCCTTTCAACAGCAGGATCATTTGCAAGATTTAGAAAAACAACACTTCTCTCAAGTGCGCCAGTCTGCTTGAAATCATCAATGAAATACTGAGCTTCTTCGTTTGTGATCCCCATTGCTGCAAATATAACCACGAAATTTTCCTGCTTGCCGATAACTTTTGCCTGTCTTGCAATCTGCAAGGCAATTTCATTATGAGGCAGGCCTGAACCTGAAAATAACGGCAGTTTTTGACCTCTAACAAGTGTATTCATTGCATCAATTGTTGAAACACCGGTCTGAATAAAATCATGAGGGGAAGCTCTTGAGAACGGGTTTATTGCAGCTCCTCCAATATCCAGTCTTTTTTCAGGTATGACTTCCGGACCATTGTCAATGGGTTTGCCACTGCCACTTAAAACTCTGCCAAGCATATCTTTTGAAACATTCAGCTTTAAAGTGTCTCCCAAAAATTTAACTCTTGAATCAACATCAATGCCGGCAGTTCCTTCAAATACCTGAACTACAACAATATCATCGCTTGTATCAAGCACCTGGCCATTTTTTATATCCCCGTTTGGCATGGATATTTTTACTATATCTGAATAACCGATCGGCTCTGTCTTCTCTACAAAGATTAAAGGTCCTGCAACTCTGTTTATTGTTTTGTATTCCTTCATATCAAATCTTTAACTCCTTTTCCATCTGGCTTGTTAATTCTCCAAGTAATTTCTCATAATCCTTTACAAATTTCACTTCGCTTAACCTGTCTTTTGCTTTTGTAGTTATTATCTGCTGCAACCTCATGCCGCCATCAAGGGCTGCATTTGCGAGTTTTGAAAAGTGAAGAATTGATTTCATCATTTGGTATGTTTTCTTTGGTTCACAAAATGTGTCTATCTCATGGAACGCATTCTGCTGCAGTAAAACTTCCCTGATCAATCTGGCTACAAGCAAAGTGATCTGCTGTTTCTCAGGCAATGCATCTGAACCGACCAATTGGACGATTTCAAGCAATTTTTCCTCTTCCTGCAGGATTGTCATCATCTGTTCAACAAAATCATGCCAATCAGGTGCAATATTTTTTGCGAACCAAGGGTCAAGTGTATTTAAGTATAGAGAATATGAAGTAAGCCAATTTATTGAAGGGAAATGTCTTCTCTGGGCAAGTTTTGCATCCAAAGCCCAAAATACTTTTGTAACTCTCAAAGTGCTTTGCGTTACGGGCTCTGAAAAATCCCCTCCTGGTGGAGAGACAGCTCCAATAACACTGACGCTGCCTTCCTGTTTTGTTCCTAATGGTATTACACGACCTGCCCTTTCATAAAATTGTGCTAATCTTGTTGAAAGATAAGCAGGATAACCTTCTTCGCCAGGCATTTCCTCCAATCTTGAGGAAATTTCCCTCATTGCTTCTGCCCATCTTGATGTTGAGTCTGCCATCAACGCAACAGAGTAACCCATATCCCTGTAATATTCTGCTATTGTAATTCCTGTGTAAATGCTTGCTTCTCGCGCTGCAACTGGCATGTTTGAGGTATTTGCAATGAGCACTGTCCTGTTCATCAAAGGCTTGCCGCTTCTTGGATCAGTAAGTTCCGGGAATTCTGAAAGAACTTCTGTCATCTCGTTTCCACGCTCGCCACAGCCAACATAAACAATAATCTGGGCATCAGACCATTTTGCAAGCTGCTGCTGTGAAACTGTTTTTCCAGCTCCAAACGGACCAGGGATTGCTGCAACTCCTCCTTTTGCCAGCGGAAATAGTGCATCAAAAATTCTCTGGCCTGTAATCAACGGCAATTCTGGTTTTAGTTTAGAACTGACAGGCCTTGGAATCCTGACAGGCCAATTTTGCTTTAATCTCAGCTCAAACCCATTATCGAGTTTTCCTATTGCATCATTAACTGTAAATTTTCCTGACTTGATTTCTGTAATTTTGCCTTGTTGGTCTGGAGGAACCAAAATTTTATGGATTATTCCGGGATTTTCCTCAACTTCACCGATAATCTGGCCCGGAGAAACTTTTTCTCCGTTCTTAACAATAGCTTTGAAGTCCCATTTTTTTGTATGATCGAGACCAGGCGCATCAACTCCTCTTTTGATAAAATCACCCATCTGTTTTATCAGAACAGGCAAAGGTCTTTGAATGCCATCATAAATACTACTAAGCATTCCTGGACCAAGCTCAACACTTAATGGCTGGCCGGTATTCACAACCGGTTCACCAGGTTTTATACCAGAAGTGTCTTCGTAAACCTGAATAATTGTCTTTTCGCCTTCAATCTGGATTACTTCGCCCATCAAGTTTTCATTTCCTACTCTGCAAACATCATACATTCTAGGCTTTATTCCTTTGGCTACAACAACCGGGCCTGCAATTCTGTATAAAACGCCTTTATCCATTTTATTCTTCAATTTTAATTTAGTTGCAATACACCTTTTTTATTTGTTGGGGTTGGCAACATCACATTAGTTGTGCACTAAGGGGAGGATCGATAAGCAACGAAGTTGCTTATTTCCATAAATCCACACCCACTGATTTTTTGATTAGCCTCTTTAAACTATCCTGCTCAACTTTTGTTGAGACTGGTATAAAAACCGGATCCACTGAATCTTCTATTTCAAGTCTTTGATGGGACTCTAAGTTATCAATTATTTTTTCATCGATTACAACAATTCCAATGTCTTTTTGAGTTTTTAAGTTCTTAATTTCAGTAAAAGGGTTATCGCCTAATTCGATCGTGTCCCTTATTCCAGCTAATTGAAAACCCACGATAAATTCACTTGTTCCGGCAGCGACAATTTTTACCATGTTAGTGTATTAGTTGACTTTCCATAAATTCTTCTTTTAATCCAAGCTGTTTTCCTTTTATTATTATTTTCAAGTTCCTGACTTCGATGTCCTTTGAAAACATATAGCCGAGTATCACATCAATAGATAAAGGATGCTGATGCATAAACAAAACAGCTTGTTTTAGCAAATACTTGTAAAGCTCTGTTTCAAGAGAGATCAATGAATCACTTTTTTTGAATTCTTCAATGCCACTTGCAATTAAATTCTTATATTCAGTTTTTTCCAGCGATTTTGAAAGTTGCTCAAGATCGTCTAGGCCAGCCATAGCCATCATTTTTGAATCTTTTAATTTATCTCCTGATGGAATTATGAAATCCTTTATAGATTCTTTGTCTGATTTTGCTTTTTTAAATCTTAACAATGTCAAAATATTCAAAATCTCGACTTCTTTAAGTAGAAAATTTCTGAATAAATCCCCTTCTTTTGGTAAAATCTCAGAAAATTTTATTAAATGTCCATAATAGTATTTGTCCAATGAATTTTCTATGCTGACTAGATTATTTTTTTCGTTAAAATCCTTTAAGCTGCCTTTTAATAATGAAAAGTCAATTAATCGATTTGCTTTTAGCACTTCCTCTATTGATTCTTTTTTCAAGAGAGAAACCAAGAAGTCGTAACTTAAAGTTCCTGCTCCGGTTAATGAACCAGTAATGTTTTTTTCATCTGCATTTGTGAACTTGCCCCTTATGATTGTCTTCAAATCATCTATATCCTTTCTTTTTGCGTATTCCCTGATCAAAAATCCAAGTTCTTCTGATGAAATCCTCATTAATTTTTTAAAAGAATCAGCAAGATTTTTGTTCAAAGCCAGCTCAAGCAGATCAGCTCCGGAATATTGGGTTGCTAATTCATTGATCTCTTTTTTGTAATGGGATTCCTGCAAAAATTTTGCAATTTCACTAAAACTCATCTTAAGCATCCTATGATAATCATCTTTCCTGAAGAGCAGAGATCTCATTACAACAGTCCTTACATACGTGTAAGGATAATGCCCAAGCTTCAGCTTTTTTGTTTCTGTTATTGGTTCTTTTAGTTTTAGCATTTTTAACCAAATAATAATTTGTTTATATTCTGCATTTCGTTTTCTTTTATGCCTTCCAGCATAGTCTCAAAACTATAATCAACTCTGATAGTTTTTTCTTTGTTTTCAGCAATCAAGCCACCGATTATATCTATTGGTTCTGAAGTTAATTCCTTGAAGAATCTTGTATCTTTTTTGTTGCAATAGAAATGATCCACATCGACTTCTTTTTTTGCCTTCTCAATAAGTTTTTTTATATAACCTTCTTTCTTTTGATTATCTAGTGTCTTGATTTTTTTCTTTGCTTCTGCAAATACATTTTCAATAATCTGCTTTTTTGTCTCAAGAAGTAATTTTTTATTCTCAAGCTCGGCATTTGCTAGCGCCTGCCTTTTAATAAAATCCATCATTTTTTTTGTGTTTGATTCGTTTTTTGCTTTAATCCCTTCAATTCTCTTTTCTGTTTCCTTCATAATTCTATTGGATTCCATTCTAGCTTCTGCTAACAGAGCAGTTTCCTGCTCCTTGGCCTGCCTAATTACTTCTTCCTTTACTTCTTCCAAGCCCATTTTGGTCTATCCTGCTAAATTCAATATTAATATAGCCACAACCAACCCAAAGATTACAATGGTCTCCGGGATAACTGTAAGCACAAGGCCTTTACCGAATAGCTCTTCTTTCTCTGCCATTGCACCTATTGCAGCTACGCCAATTTCTTTTTCAGCAATAGCTGCTGCAATTGCACTTAATCCTATAGCTAGTCCAGAACCCAGTGCTATTAACCCTGTTGATATATCCGCTACCATTTTTTACCTCCGAATTTTATCATATTCTTATTCTTCTTTTAATCCAAACGGTTCATATTTCTCAGCACCGCCGTGGAAAAATTTTGAAAAAAATTCAACATAGTGTAACCTTAGTGAATGCAAGAAGCTTCCAAATAATCCTAGTATTATATTTAAAATATGGCCTAGTACAATTATTAAGACTCCAACCAAGACTAAAAAGCCCCCATTATGGAATAATTGCTCTGCTGATTCATTTATTATAACAGCTAACGTGACTGAAGATAATCCAATGGCCATCAATCTGATATATGATAATATGTTAGTAAATATGCTTGGCAGTTCCATCAAACCTTTAACACCTTCTGCTTTGTAGATCATTATTACAGCTATTGCCATAAATCCTGCTCCAATAACCGGGTGAATAAAAATTTTATTTAGGAATGATAATGCAAGCAGCGCAACTCCAATTTCTAAAATAATCCAGCTGGCTTTTTCATAGATTGCCATTTTAAGGCCATGATCGTTGTAAATGTTGATAAATCCTATGATCAGCCCTATATTTACATGAATAACTCCAATTCCAAGCACAATATACATTAAAGTGAACATATCGTGCGATCTGCTCAATAAATGCCATAAATGGTAATGCCCGATTTCTTCGAATCCAAAAATCTCTCCATACAAAAATCCGAATAAAATTGATACAAAAGATGCGAGCATTAAAATATTGAAAAAATTGCCAAATTTTGGAAGTTTTTTCTTTAAGAGCCAAAAGGATAGCAAGCTTACAAGTCCATATCCTATATCACCGAGCATAATTCCGAAGAAAATCGGAAATGTCAAAAATATAAAGAATGTTGGATCAATTTCCCTGTAATTAGGCATACTATACAAATTGATGAAAAATTCGAATGGTTTTGCAATTTTTGCGTTGTCAAGCTTAATAGGCACCTTGTCTTGTTTCTTTGGCGGTTCGAAATGAACAAATACCTTATTTTTAGTAACTTTGTTCAATCTTTCTATTGACTTGTGTAATTCCTCAGTTGGTACCCATCCTTTTATAAGAAAACTGCTTGGAGTTGATGCAAATTTCAATGGAGCTTCTGCTTTCTCAAGTTGTTCACTTAGAAAACTATCAGCTGCTGTTAAAAATCCCTGGCTTTCTTTTCCTATCAATTCGAGCCTCTTTTTATTATAATCGATTTTTTTCTTAAGATTATTGTTTGCTTCTTCCAGTTTTCTTAGGTTGCTTGAGGCACTTCCCTTTAGATCACTTAGATGATCATTTAGATTTGCAAAATTAACCGGAGAAAAATCACTTCGTTGCAACAAATTGTTTACTTGTTCTTTGTATTTTACATCAACAAACAAAACTATAAAAGGTCCTTTTTTTTCTATTTTATAAAACAGCATAAATCTATCTGTTATTTTTGATAATTGCCCTCTCAAGGCATTTTCTTCAGTTTTTACATAACCCTTAACATAAGATAGCGATTTATAGGCTGTAAAACATTCAAGCGGAACGTCGATTTCTTTTAAGAGATTAAGTTCCTGTATAAGAGAATCATTCTTAGCATGAATTTGTTGTATTTTTTTAAGCTCATCTTGATATATATTTACTTCGTCATTAAGGCGTTTTAGGTTTGATCCTATGTTTGTCAGGCCTTTTTTGAGCTCGAATTCATTATCTTCAGTCTTGATATTCAAAGCAGAGATTAATGCCCTTACTTTAACGAGAATTTCCGAAAGTTTGTTTGCGCTTTCCAATGGAGTTCCTATATCTGCTAAATCATTCTTAGAATGATCTACGATATGCAATACTTGCAGATTATGGAGCTCTTTTATAACAGATTCTTGTACATTCTTAGGTCCTGTTACTATTACACTGCACATGTCATGTGGTCTTAGCATTTTATATCAATTTTTCAAATTTTTTAATCACAAAATCAACTGCTTTGGAAACATTTTTTTCTGATTTAGTCTTAACTTGTTTCGCGGTTTTTCTTCCTTCTCCAATTTTTTCTTCTGTTATTAATTTGGATTTTTCTCTGAAATCAATGAGTTTTTTTTCTTGAGTTTTTTTTATCTCTTCTTCCTTTGCCCCAAATAACTTCGAAGAATTGATCTTTGCTTTGTGTATCATGGATTCTCTTTCTCGTTTAGTTCTTTCTATAATATCTTCAGCTATCTTCTCAGAATTTCTTATTTCAGTAAGTATATTGCCTTCCATTTTGCTGAATTTGTTTTATATTGGTTATATATAAATATTACTGGTGTTGTCGATAAAAGTTGTTAATAAAAGTTTATAAATGTTATTAATTATCCCAACTATAAATGCGCCGGTAGCTCAGCTTGGATAGAGCGTCTGAATTCATTGACGAACCTCCTATTCTTGGGTGAGAGCAGAAGGTCGGGAGTTCGAATCTCCCCCGGCGCGTTATTTATTTTTGCAAGCAAGATAGATAGAAAATAAAATAATTCAAAGAAATCATTGAAAAGGCAATTTCATCTGAACTGGTTCACTAACTGGAGTATATGGTTGGCGTATGATAATTTGAGGACTTAATACTAAGTTAAATAGTTCGTCGGTAACGCCATATTGTGAAAAATACGATCTTGCTTCTCCCTCAGAACCAAAATGATTTCTGTGGCTGTCGCTTCTGAAAAATCCACCAAGTCCATATTCAAGAGCTCTAATATCCCCCATTCCTCCAGTACCTGGCCTAACCCATATTTCAGTTTTGTCCAGTCTATTTCTCCTTTGTCCTATACATATGTAGCCCCACCCCTCTAAATCTCTGCCACTTGGACCATCACGTGGGTGTAAAAGTAAATCTAATGATGTATCTAAAAACTCTAATGTTAATGAACCATTTAGATTACTAGGTTCGAAATAATCTAGATTAACTTCCCCCATAGATATTAGAAATTACTTTCAATATATAAATTTTTGTATAAAATTTAGAATTCACATATGCTCCAGCGCCTTCTGCATCACTGGAATCGCTTTCTCAGCTTCGTCCTTGAACATCCTGCCGAGTTTCGCAAAGCTCCATTCACCGTTCTGGTTCATATTTTCCCGGGAAATCTGTAATTTTTTCTCGCCGTCATTATAAGAGAAAACACCTACAGTTATCCTTGTTGTCTCAAAGTTGATTGTTTCTGAAAATAAATTTTTGTCTAAGTTCTTGTCAAATGCCATTATACCACCAAATTAAAGAAAAAATTGATTATATTAATACTTTTGCAATTAATTTGAAGATTTTTTGAGAAGTTCCATGACTTTTTTGCCGTCTACCTTTCCACGGTGTTTTGCCATCACCAACCCCATATAAGCACCTGTGCTTAGGCCTGGCTTTTCCTTCATCATGGTCTTTATTTCTTCTTCCAGCTCTTCATCTGAAATAGATTCAAATTTTTTTAAGTCAATTTCTTCGCCTTTTAATTTTTTGATCAATAATTCTATAATTGCCTCCTTGGTCACTATACTTTTACTTAAATATTCGAGAACTTCCTCAAAATCTTTTTGGGTTAATTTTGAAGAATCGATCTTAAATCTCGTCTTAATCTCTTTCGGAATGGTTATTATTGTATTTGCTATTGCCACTGGCTGGATCTTATCAAATTTTTTAACTAGTGATTCGAATATTTTGTTGTTTATTGCTTCTTTTGCTAAATTTGATGACAACTTATATTTTTTCTCAATTTCTTCAGTTTTTTCAGTCAGTAATTTTGGCAGCTGCTTTTTTAGTTTTTGAATATAGTCATTACTAATTCTGACTGGCAGGACGTCTGTCTCAGGATACATGCGTGAAGCACCAGGTAAGGGTCTTAAGAACGATGTTGTAAAATCTGGTTCAGCCTTTCTGACTTCTTTTTCGATTTTTTTATTTTCTTCAATTGATTTTTGCTGCCTTTTAATCTCGTAATCTATTACTTTTTGTATGCTTCTTAAGTCCTGAAATCCCTTTATTTCTGTTCTTGCACCATGTTTTATGGAAATATTTACATCCTGCCTTATTGTTCCAAGACCCCTTTTTACCCCTTCAATACTCCTTAAAACCATACCGATATGACTTGCAACTTCTTTTGCATGATCTGCGCTTTTAATCTCAGTTCCTGTTGCTATTTCTATCAATGGTATGCCTAACCTGTCTAATTTGTACCTTACAAAATCTTTGTCGCCTTTTAGTTTTTGGGCAGCTTCTTCCTCTAAGCAGATAGTTGGTATAGTGACTTTGCCTTTTGAAGTTTCTACGAAGCCGTCCATTGCAATCAAAGCAGTTCTTTGAAATCCGCTTACATTGCTGCCATCAACTACAATTTTTCTCATAATCTGGATTTCGTCAACTATTTTGGCATTTAACAGCAATGCTACTTTGATTGCTGTTTCCAGAGCTTGCTTGTTCAATTCATGCGGCGGTTCTTCATCATATTCCACCAAACAAGTGTCTTCTGAATTGCTTAAGTATAGAAATTTTTTGCCTTTTGACATTTCAAATGCAGCTGCTTGGTCTATTTCGCCTGTTTCACCGACAACAGCCCTTAGTCTTCTTTCAACTCTAGTATCAGGATCTTTGTCAGAATTCAAAGTAGGGCAATCACAGAATAGTTTTTTCCCTTCAAGCTGCTGGTGGATTTCCAAGCCGCATTTAAACCCTAGTTTTTCGTAGTTGAGTTGCATTTTACTAATTGGTTATTTTAAATGAAATTTGTAATCCTTTCATTAATTTCTCCTCTAAGATTTTTGGTTAACAGGTCCCTTACTTCTTCTTTCTTATAATTACCAAGAAGCCAAGCTAATTTTATGAAAGCTGTTTCTGTGAGCATATCTTTGCAATAAATCACTCCGGCATCTGATAAATTAATGGCTGCTGTATATACATGGGGGTGTGTTCTTCCAAAAATGCACTGTGAAGTCATTGCTACTATTGTTCCTGATTTTATTAATGATTTAATAGATTCTAAAATATCTATATTTAATTTTTGTGGAGGATCAACTGGAGCATGTCCTAATCCAGTACCTTCTATTATTAATCCTTCATATCCTTTAAAGAAATCAAATTGCTCCTTAAACATATTAGGATGACATTTTATTATACCAATCTTATCCCCAAAGGAATCTCTGATAACAAGTTTTTTATCTGATGATTTTTGATAATCTTTTTTCATAAATTTGATGCTCCTTGTATCGTAATTAATTACTGCAATAGGTTTATCATTAATTGCCTTAAATGCGTCCCTTCTGGAAGTGTGCATTTTCCTTGTTTTACAAGGAGGAAGTATAACTGAATTATTATCATCTGTTTTTTCATGCATACATATAGCAACACCAGTAAAGTCAGTCTTTGCAATAAATTCAGCAGCACATATTAGATTCATTACAGCATCGCTTGAACCTCTATCTGATGATCTTTGAGCACCAACTAATATGACGGGTATATCTATATTCTCTAAGATAAAGGAAAGTGCTGCAGAAGTATATGCTAATGTGTCTGTTCCGTGAGTTATGATTATTCCATCGATATTTTTTTCTATTTCTTTCTTAATGGCGTGCGTTATTTTCTCGTAATGCACAAAACGCATATCCTCAGAAAACATCTGTTCAATAAGCCTGCTATCAAAATTTGCAATTTTCTTGAGCTCTGGGAACATTTCCAGTAACTCGGCCGGACTAAATTTTGATATCACTCCCCCAGTTTCATAGTTTACTTTACTGGCGATTGTTCCGCCAGTATGTAAAATTGTGATGGTTGGTTTTTTGTCATCTTTTTTTATATTATTTTTTAATTGATCTTCTTTCTCCTCAAATTTTTTTACCACTTTAATTTCCTTAATTTTTTTATCATCAATACCAATATTATAACCATTATCTAACTTAATCACAACAGAATCTGTCTCTTTATTCGGCATTAGAATTCCTTCAAAAGTCTCTTCTTTTGTATGTACCTTGACAACATCTCCGTACTCTGGTTTCATATTAAGAAAGGTAGAATGAAGTTATATAAAGTTTTTGATGAAACTGTTATCCCATATAGCCTGGCTTTTCATCCAGCATTTGCTTTGCTCTTGCTGATGTTAATTGCTGCTGCAATTCTTGGTAATAACTTTCCACATCTTTTGTAACGCTTGGCCTGACTTTTTGAAGAGCCAGATCGAAATGCCTTCTAAGGATGACTTTTGAATTGATGTTCTCCCTTAGAGTAAGAATAGCAGCTTCTCTGCAAACTGCTTCAATATCAGCACCAACATAGCCTTCTGTTTTCTTAGCCAGTGACTTTAAGATTTCCTCTTTGCTCTTTATTTCCTTTTTATCTGAAATTGATGTAGTGGCGTTTTCAAATTCCATCCCAGTTGCAGGACTGCCACTTTTTGCTACAGTCTTTGTGGCTATCATTTTCTTTTGTTTTACCTTTTCTTCTTGTGCACTTATGCTAATTGGCATTCCTTTTGTATGGACCTTGAAAATCTCAAATCTTGATTTTTCATCAGGTATAGATGTTAAAATCATCCTATCAAACCTACCTGGCCTTAATAATGCAGTATCCACTATGTCTGGCCTGTTGGTAGCAGCGATAACAATCACATCTTGCAGATCTTCCAAGCCATCAATTTCTGTAAGCAATTGATTTACAACCCTTTCACTTACATGACTGTCCGAGCTTGCGCCTCGCTTTGGAGCTAATGAATCAAGTTCGTCAAAGAAAATAATACATGGGCTTACCTGCCTGGCTTTCTTGAAAACTTCCCGTACAGCTTTTTCACTTTCACCAACCCATTTTGACAGAAGTTCAGGACCTTTAACGCTGATGAAATTCGCTTCGCTTTCATTTGCAACAGCCTTTGCCAGTAATGTCTTTCCTGAACCAGGAGCACCATACAATAAAATACCTCTTGGTGGCCTTACACCCAATCTCTTGAAAGATTCTGGATGTTTCAAAGGCCATTCAACAGCCTCTATCAACTCTTGTTTTAAATTATCCAGGCCGCCGATGTCAAACCATTTTATATTAGGTATTTCAACAAGAACTTCCCTTAATGCACTTGGCCTTACAACCTTCAAAGCCTCTTTAAAATCATGCTGCGTTAATATAAGTTTTTCAAGCAATTCCTTTGGCAATGGTTCATCTTCTTTTAATCTTAAATCAGGCAGGGCCTTACGCAGTACAATCATAGCAGCTTCTTTAGCTAATGAGGATAAGTCAGCTCCAACAAAACCATGTGTTACTTCAGATAGTTCCTTAAGAGAAACCAATTTTGTTTCATGGGACAATTTTTCCATATGTCTTTTTAGCTTTGATATATCAATTTTCTTGAATAGCTCATTTTTTTCAGGATTATCCACAAGATATTTGTTTATTGTTCTTTCTAAGTTTCTTGAATTGGTATCTTTGTATCTTAATAAATTGAAAACTGCCTCTTTGTATTCCTGCTCAAAATCACTGTCTTTTACAATGTTTTCTTTTGTATACATTGGCATGTTTCTTGTGTGGATTTTAAGAATATTAAGCCTGCCCTCTGTACCTGGAACACCGATTTCTATTTCCCTATCAAATCGTCCTGGTCTTCTTAACGCAGGGTCAAGGATATTTGGCACGTTTGTTGCTGCAATGACAACAACTTTGCCTCTTGACTGCAGGCCATCCATCAAAGCAAGCATTTGAGCAACAACTCTTCTCTCAACTTCACCCCTTGTCTCTTCCCTTTTGGATGCAATTGCATCAATCTCATCAATAAAAATTATGGAAGGCGCATTTTTCTCTGCTTCCTCAAATTTTTTTCTTAAGTTTTCTTCTGATTGGCCATAATATTTGCTCATAATCTCAGGCCCATTGATCAATAGAAAATGTGAATTTGTCTCGTTTGCAACAGCCTTCGCCAGCAAAGTCTTTCCAGTTCCCGGAGGGCCGTGCAATAAAACACCTTTTGGAGCTTCGATTCCGAGTCTTTCGAATATTTCAGGATGTTTTAATGGGAGTTCAACCATCTCTCTGACTTTTTTAATTTCATCCTGCAAGCCACCAACATCTTCGTAAGTTATATCGGGAACTCTTTCTTCATCAATTTCAACAGCTTCTGACCTGAATTCAATCTCTGTTTGATCTAAGATAATAACAGGCTGCTTTGGACTAGTGTCAACAACAACAAATTTTATGTCTCCGAAACCAATGCCCATCATGCTTTCATCAAGAATACTAAAAATATCCTCATCAAAAAAAGGATTATTCATCATTGTTGATTTACGCCTTCTTGCACCACCTAATGAGACTATGTCACCTTTTACAACAGCCCTTCCAAGAAGTCCCTGCTTGAAAATTTCAGAAGAAGCCCTTATGACAATTCCCTTTCTTGCAGGAGCAATAATGATCTTTTTGGCCTCTTTTACAAGAGCTTTTCTTATCTTTACTATCTCTCCTATGCCTGTTTTGCCGTTCTTTCTTACGATGCCGTCCATCCTTATGATGTTCAATCCAATATCGCCAGGGTAAGATCTGTCAGCAATAGCAACTGTTTTTCTTTCGCCTTCTATCTCAACTATGTCTCCTGGTTTTATGTCTACCTCTGCCAAGTATCCCGAGTCAATCCTGACTATTCCCTTGTTTACGTCATCTTGAATAGCCTCTGCTACCTTTAGTTTGAGTTCCTTTTCTGGCATTTTATTACTTTCAGATAGATAACAGTTTTATAAATCTTTTGTTTCAATTTATGAGAAGAATCCTATCCAATATAATTCTTATCTGGAACTGCCACCTGCACTTTGGGCATTGGAATTGGCGGGGGTAAATTAACCTGCTGACTTAGTATCAACGCCTGTATATTGCATTTTGTAAGTATTGTATTAAGCATGCCTGCCATAATCTCTTTTGGTAATTTTTTGTCTTTTTTCCAAGAATTTAGTATTTCCTTATTCTTTTTTGGATCCTGCATATACAAAAGCTCTCCCTCAAATAATATTGTAGCGACAGATGGTTCATATTTTGATGTGAACTCAAATACAAATTTCAAGACGTTTTGCTTGTCCTTGCCTAAAGAAAAATTATCTTGTGTAACATCCTTAATCTTTACATTGTTATTTATATCAATCTTGCCTTTTGCTTTTTCTTTCTTTTCAACACTTAGTTTTGTGAAACCGAATCCAACTATCATTTTAATTTTAGGTTTATAATGATATATATAAATGTTATTGATGATTAACTCTTTTTTTGAGAGGCATACAATTCTTTAACATACAGCAAATTAGAAGCATTTCTGGAGCCTTTGTCCTCTCTAACTTGGATGATCCTCGGAAATCTGAGCGAATATCCTGAGCTAGAAGTCGGAGATTTCTGTATTTCTTCATAACCTACCTCAATGACGATTTTTGGCTTTATTTTGACTTCTTTTCCTTTTTCGCTTATGATTAACGGCTTGAGCAGCTTTGTCATTTCTTCAAAACTTAGTCCTTCTTCCTTTTTCTCCTTCAATCCAGTGCTTGCCTTGCCAATCTCAAGATATCCTCCCTGATCAACGCAAGCTATATGATAACTGCTCAACCATCTGGCCCTCTTGCCTTCCCCCCACTCAGCACCTACAATTACTAAATCAAGCGTGTCCATTATGTGCTTGAATTTAACCATATAACCGACTCTTGCGCCTGGTTTGTAAGGTGATTTAAGCGATTTAAACATCAAACCTTCATTTCCTGCGTTCACTGATTCCTTGAAAAATTTTTCAACATCGTGACTGTTGCTAGTTGTTTTATTTTTTGAACAAACGATTTTTTTAGGTTCATGTTTGACTATTTTCTCAATCAACTTTCTCCTTTTTTCAAATTCCTCATTAAGCAAGTTCTTTCCCTGGTAATTAATGACATCAAAAACATTTAACTCCACTGGAAAATCTTTTGACATTTTGTCAATGTCATATTTTCTCTTGATTCTTTGAGAAATGTTCTGGAAAGGTAAGTATTGTCCAGTCTTTTTGCTGTATCCAACTGCCTCAGAATCTATAATGAAACTCTTGCCCTTGACATATTTTTTGATGAATTCAACTGCATCTGGAAATTGTTTTGTGACATCCTCTAATCTTCTGGTGAATAATCTTATATTTCCATGGTGGTCTTTGTGAGCCTGAATTCTAAAGCCGTCATACTTGAATTCAATTGCAGCTGGCTTTCCGACTGTCTCAAATCCCTCTTCTACAGTATCAACTTTCAAAGCCAGCATAACCTGAATTGGAATGCCTACTTTCATCTCTATGTTTTCAAGTCCTTTCAATCCATGTGTTTTTGCAGCTTTTACAACTACAGAAAATTCGTTTGTAACATCATATGCGCTTTGCACTGCATCTAAGTATTTGTTATAGACTTCTCTGTCTTCAACTTCAATGTCATTTTCCTCTTTTGTGTATTTTACTCCAATTTTATCGTTGAAGAAAGCCCATGTAATCGCATCACGCATTACCCCTTCTCCGACACCGATGCGCATTACTCCAAGAATAGTCTTGACAATGTATTTTGCTTCCAAAGGTTTTGATGATGTCAGGAGTTCTGCTATCAACTGAGTTTTTCTATCAACAGTGCCTTGCCCTTCAAGTTCCGCAAGTTTTCTTATATTATCAAATACTTTCTTTAAGTTTAACTTTGTGGAGTGTAAAGTGGCTTGTTTTTTTGTCTTAATCAAAGATTCAGCAACCAAACCTAAGTCTCCTTTCTTTTTCCATTCTTTTTCTATTTTATCAACAGTTGTTCCGGTTGCAATATTGATTGCTTTCAGCATCAACCTGGATGCGACTCCAGTTTCTCTTGGATCATAATTTGGAAAAGCCCTGCCTTCTAAAAGGAGCATTACATGCTCTATATCATCCAGATGCACATTTTTCAAGAATTCTGAGATTACATGAGTCTTTTCAAGCCTTTTTGTGGTCTTGTTTAAATCTTCGTAGATCTCGACTAATTTAGAGTATTCCATAGAATAAATATGTATTATTGCGGGTTTATTAATTTTATTGGTGTTTACTATTTTCAGTTAACTATTTAAATATCCTTATACAAAAATACATTATGGACGTTTTTGATTGCATAAGGACAAGAAGATCAATAAGGAAGTACAAAGACAAGCCTGTTCCGTGGGACAATATTGTGGAGATTATGCAGGCTGGCAAATATGCTCCTTTTGCCGGCAATATAATGAATTGCAAGTTCATTGTTGTAAAAGATGAAGCTAAAAGAAGGTCTATTGCTGAATGTTGCGCTCAACAATACTGGATGCAGGATGCCCCCGTACACATCGTTGTTGTCGGTGAGCCTCAAAAAGCAGACAGGTATTATGGAACAAGAGGGGTAAGACTTTACACAATACAGGGAATAGCTGCTGCAGTTGAAAATATGCTGTTGACTGCGCATTCTCTTGGCTTAGGCGCTTGTTGGGTTGGAGCTTTTGATGAGGATGAAATAAGAAGGAATTGCAATCTTCCAGAGGATGTAAATGTGCAGGCAATTGTCACAATAGGGTATGCTGATGAATATCCTGAAATGCCGCCAAAATTAAGGATAGAGCATGCAATGTACTTTGAAAAATGGTGGGGCAGAATTGAAGGACCAAAAACAGGATTAGGGATGTGGAGTCCTGTAATCAAAAAGCAAGTCACAGAAACCCATAAGAACATAAAGAAAGCAATTGGGAGAGTTAAGAAGAAGTTGAAGAAAAAGAAAAAAGAATAGAATTCTAATAAATAGGCGAGCCATTGAGCGAGCCTAACTTTTGCCGAAGGTGGGTTTAATAATTATTATCATTAATTATTGAAAATTAGTCGCATATACATTACTGATTTGTTCACAAACACTTAATGAATTATTTGTGCACTCATTTCTTCTGTATTGTACTGGGCCCCTAATAACAATGAAAAAATCAAAATTTTAAAAATAATAAAAAACCAAAAAGAAAAAAATGTGGCCCATTGCTGAGCCACCGCTTGCCTTCATATTAAAAACGTTGGGGGTGGTTTTCTTAATGAAGGCAAAGAAACAATCTCACCACAAAGACTAAAGGGGTGATCGTGAGTTTTGATTATTGCCTAACTAATTCTATTCCCAGCTCTTCACTGACAGCAACTGCTTCCGGTGATGGTTTTGAGTAATCAACTTTGCCAAGTATCCAAGGGCTTTTTACTCCAGTCACAATGGTCATTACTGTTATCCTTCCTTTCATATCATCTTGGACTCTGGCACCCCAGATTACATTTGCATCCTGGTCTAAACTTTCAGTTACCATCTCTCCTGCCTTGTTGATATCTTCCAGTGTCATGTCAGGGCCGCCGACAATATGGATCAATGCGCCTGTTGCACCGGCATAATCTACTTCAAGCAGAGGATTTGCTAACGCTCCCTTTACAGCTTCCTCAACTTTGCTGTTAGTGTCAGAAGATCCAACTCCTATCGCTGCAACTCCTCCATTCTGCATGATTGCTTTTACATCAGCGTAGTCCAGATTGACAAGTGATGGAACTGCGATTGTTTCCACAATTCCCTTGATCATTGTTGCAATTAATTCATTAGCAACTGCAAAAGCATGTTGTATTGGGAGATTTCCTGCAATTTGAACTAATCTATTGTTGTCAATTACAATAACTGTGTCTGTTACTTGCCTTAATTGCTGCAGTCCAAATTCTGCCTTGTCAACTCTAGCCCTTTCTATCTTGAAAGGCATTGTGACTGTTCCAATTACAATAGCTCCTGTGTCTTGTGCAAGATGCGCTACAATCGGTGCACTTCCAGTTCCTGTGCCACCGCCCATTCCAGCGCAAACAAAAACCATGTCAGCTCCTTTTAGAGATTCTTTTAACTCCGGCAATGATTCTTTTGCTGCTTCAGCCCCCTTTTCAGGAAAACCGCCGCATCCCAGACCGCGAGTTACACCTTTTCCAATCAAGAACTTACGATCAGCATCAATTATTGTAAGATGCTGCTTATCGGTGTTGCATGCTATTATTTCAGCGCCTTTTATACCTTTTTTGTAGAGCCATCCAACCATGTTGTTGCCAGCTCCACCAGCGCCTAAAACTTTTATATTTGCCCGGCCAACTTCAAATCCCAAGCTTGTATCCTTTAACTGATTTACCGCTCCTTCTACCAAAAAGTCCATTTTTATCTCCCCCTTTTCCCCAGCCATAGTGGTTTTTTATATAGTTTACAATATATTCTTTCGATTACCGAAATATTTATATTGCTCTTCGATGCTTATCCTTTTAGAATTAGTTTGTGCTAACAGGCTGATTTGATACCGTTTTGTAGTTTTTTTCGTACTAAAAAACTAGAATTTACAAACCAAGATTATTTAATGTTGCTTTTCGCCAAAAAAGCACTTAAATTGAGTTTTTCGCCAAAAAAACTCTTATTTAATCTTTCTTTTATTTTCATATTATATATAAAGTGATTTATATTTATTTCTGGGATTTAAAATATATGTTAGGGGATATAGTTTTTAATTCAAAAATAGGAATAAATTAAAATTGGATATAATTTCGATCAAATATGACACTCTACTTCATCGGTTTAGGCCTGAACAACGAGAAAGACATCACAGTTGCTGGTCTAGAGGCAGTAAAAAAATGTGATGGTGTTTATTTAGAAAGCTATACTTCTGTTCTGAACTGTGCGAAAGGTGATTTAGAGAAATTTTATGGTAAAAAAATCATATCTGCAAGAAGAAATTTGGTAGAAGGAGATGATAATGAAATCATAGAGAATGCCAAGACAAAAAATGTTGCCTTTTTGGTTATTGGTGATCCGATGGCTGCGACAACGCATATTGATTTATACTTAAGAGCTAAAAAAGAGGAAATTAAGTGTGAAGTGATTCATAATGCTTCCATCATCAGCGCTGTAGGTGTTACTGGATTGCAGCTGTATAAGTTTGGTAAGGTGACTAGCATCCCATTGGAAAATGAAAATGTTGAAACTCCTTATGATGTCTTAAAAGATAACCTGAAATCGGGATTGCATACCTTATTTCTGCTTGACTTGAATCCTGACGAAGAAAAATACATGAGCGTGACTGACGCAATAAGATATTTGCTCAAAATTGAACTAAAAAGGAATGAAAGGGTTTTTTCTGAGAGGACTTTATGCGTTGGATGTGCAAGAATCGGAAGCAAAGATCAAGTAATAAAAGCCGGAAGTGCAGGAGCTTTATTGAAGCATGATTTTGGAAAGCCGGTTCACTGCCTGATTGTCCCTGGAAAAATGCATTTTATGGAGGAGGAAACTCTAAAACTTTATTCTTAAGTGCAGTGACCATCAACGCATCCACTTTTACAAAGGAAGTATTCGTTTTTTGGCTCTTCGTCTTCACAATAATATTCAGAAACGTGGTTTTTATCAACGCAGAAATCCTTTAACTCAAATCTTTCTGATTTATTTGTGAATCCAAGTACGGTACCATTTACCCATTTTATAGTTCCATTATCCGTGTCGTGGCAAAGCTTAACTGTGAGAATCTCTTCTTCTGGCTCAATTTCTGCTTCAACAGTTTCATCTTGCGTTTCTTCTGCAACAACTTCTCCAGTTATTTCTTCGGATTCAACCTCTTCTTTACCGCAACCAATAACTAGAATTAGTATAATAATGAATATAATGTATAGATATTGCTTCATATAGTTATCGGGAATCTTTTCCTATAAAAAATTTTGGGTTTTGAATTTAATTTTTGCACAGATTATAAATCAAATCAAAAGCTTTGAGCAATTTTTCATCATCTATTATCAGGATATGCTCATTAGATGATATTAAAGCATCTATTATGCTTATATTATGCTCTGCCAATTCATTGTAGATGGTGGCAAATACTCCTGGAGTTTTTTTCAAAATTCTCGGATAAGTTATCTCTATCAAACCTACTTTCTTGTTTTCCTCCAATAAAAGGTCCTTTGGGAATATTGCTTTTATTTTGTCAAAATTTTTTTGGTCAATGACAATTGTCAAAGCCTGAGACCCCTCAAGAACTCTTATGACATCGTGACCCTGGAAATCCATAAGCTTGTCTGGCCTTCCAAGCTTCGTCTTGACCAAATCAGTCCTTTTAAGAAGCAGAGTTGACATTTTCGTCCTTGTTGCAACCCTTGCCTGCCTTAAGACATTATGAACTGAATGTGTATCTTCACTTTTTTTTGTATTTATTTCGTATCTTCTTATCGCGCTTATGACTGAGTCAATTGAAGTGTTTAATTTCTGTGTTGCAATAATATGCTTTGCCAAGCTTCTTACATTTATTATTTTTCTTGAAAGGGTTTTTTTTATTGAAATGTCTGTATCAATAAGTTTCCAAACCAACCCCCTTATATTATCCTGCATTTCTCTTGACAGAAATTTATGTCAATTTATAAAGTTTTGTGCTAAATTTGTCATTTTTAGAAGAAAGTTAGCATATGTGTCAAAAGGGATTTAAAGGGAATATTACTCCAAAATTTAGATGAAAGTTTTACTTAATGATGGATTAAACAAAGAGGGAATCCAATTATTTGAAGAGGCTGGAATACAAACTGACACCAGAAAAAGAAATTTAAGTTCACTTGTTCAAGAAGTTGAGGAGTTTGATGCACTGATTGTAAGAAGTGCTACACAAGTTACACCAGAAGTTATAAGGGCTGGTGCAGAAGGGAAATTAAAAATTATTGGCAGATCTGGAGTCGGTTATGAAAATGTTGATTTAGAGGCTGCAATTGAATATGGGGTTGTTGTTAAGAATGCTCCTTCTGGGAATACTAATGCAACTGCAGAACTTGCATTAGGGTTGATGTATAGTCTTTCAAGGAATATTGCTAGAGCTGATGCGTTATCAAGAAGTGGTTTTTGGAAGAAAAAGGATTTGAAAGGTGCAGAATTATCACACAAAACTCTTGGCATTATAGGATGTGGGAGGATTGGTCAGAGATTGAGTGAATTGGTCAATGCGTACATGACCGTTATAGGTTATGATCCGGATTTGGAAAGAGTAATGGCTAGATTTCCAGAATCAAGAATAACCTACAAATCTAAAGACGAAGTTCTTGCTGAAGCAGATTATGTTAGCATACATACTGCTGGAAATGGTGTAGTTGTAGGTGAAAGAGAGATTGCCCTCATGAAACCAAGTGCATATCTTATCAATGTTGCAAGGGGGGAGTATGTGGATGAGCGAGCTCTTTATGAAGCATTAAAAAATGGCAGATTAGCTGGAGCGGGCATAGATGTATATTCAAGAGAGCCTGAGAAGGATGCTACGGATACTCCCAATTTCAACAGCCCATTTGGAGATCTTCCTAATGTAGTATTGACTCAACATCAAGGTGCATCTACAGACCGCGCACAGCAAAAAACATCGGAAGAAATAGCTAATGTTGTGATAGACTATCTCTTGAGGGGTGATTTTTCAAATGCTGTCAATGCAGGTGAAACTATCCAAGCTGAAAGAAGGCAGGTATATCCACTGTTCGTGCATCACAGCGATGTTCCTGGAGCTTTTGCAACCATAGATGGGGTTTTAGCTGCTAATAAAATAAATATAAGAGAAAACCCATCAAGACAAATTGGAAGAAACGGTGAAGTTGTTACTGTATATCTTTTGCATCAGCAAGTCGGTGAAGGTGCCCTCACTCAGCTTAGGGGGCTTGATATGGTACATAGTGCAAAGATGTGAATTTAGTATACTCATCCTAAAATTCAATATTACTCATTTAATATTTCCAGATTAATGCATTAAATTTAAATAGAAACAATCAGTTTAATTCTTATTCTAAAGCCCTGTAGTCTAGCGGTCAAGGATACGGCCCTTTGGAGGCTGAGACGGCAGTTCGAATCTGCCCGGGGCTATTTATTCTCCATTTTTTCCATAAGCTTTATAAATTGCCCATTCTTCCCCCTTATTGAAAGATAACTCGGTGAAAGCTTGGTTATACTGGATGAAAACGTCTTTTTCTCCAGATAATTGTTATGTTCCGAGGCAAAAATTAGTGGCAAAACAATTTTTGCCGAGGCAAGATATTGAAAATTTGCTTGCAAATTTTCGGATTTAAAATAAAAATCAAGCAGCTTTAATAATCAAAATAAAATGGCAAGAATGCATTCAAGGAAGAGAGGAAAGCATGGCTCCAAGAAGCCTGCTAAGAAAACAGCACCTTCCTGGATTAGATACAAGGCCAAGGAAGTGGAATTGTTAATAGCAAAACTTTCTAAGGATGGAAAGTCAACATCACAGATTGGAATCTTATTAAGGGATACTTATGGAATTCCAAATGTTCACGCTCTGTGTGGAAAATCAGTAAGTGCAATTCTAAAGGAAAAAAAGATTGTTCCAGAAGTGCCTGAAAACTTAACTGCAATGTTCAGGAGATTTGCAGCAATCAAAAAGCATCTTGAGACCAACAAACATGATGAAACAGCAGCAAGAGGTTTGCATCTTGCAGAATCAAAGATCAACAGACTGGTTAAATACTACAAAAGAACAGGCAGGCTTGAAGAAACCTGGAAGTTTGATCCTGACAGAATGGGATTTTTTGCAGAATAATCATGCAGCTAATTCTTTTATTTTATTCACAACTTCATCAATCAGATAATCTGGAGTTGAAGCTCCTGCTGTAACACCAACTTTATCTTTTTGATTGAACCAATCAGCCTGTAATTGCTCTGCTGATTGGATGAAATAGGACTCAACACCTAATTCTTTGCATTTAGTATAGAGTTCTTTTGAATTGCTTGAGTTTTTTCCGCCAATGACAATTACAATGTCGGATTCTTTGGCGATTTCCTCTGTTCCGCTCTGCCTTTGCTTGGTTGGGTTGCAGATTGTGTCTACATAACCATATTTTTCAGATAAATCCCTCAAGCTTAATTGAATTTGCCCGAATTTATTTCCGCTTAGGTTTGAATTTATGTTTTCTATCAATTTTTTGTATCCATAAACAGACATTGTTGTCTGGGAAATGATGGCAACTTTTTCTGAATTGTTATTTTTTATGAACTCAAGTACTTTTTGATATTCCTCAGGCTCCTCGACAATTATTGTATCGTTCCCTTTTAAATGGAACTTTGTCCCTATAGATTCCGGATGATCTGCTTTGCCGAAAATGATAACTTCATATCCGTTTTCTTTTAATTTAATGCCTACATTGTGGACTAAAGTCACTAAGGGGCAAGTTGCATCTGTCAAATTATTGTCTTTTGTAATGGATTTCTCATTTAAAGTTTTATAAGTAGAACCTGGCTCACCGTGAGCTCTTAAAACAGTTATAGCGCCATCCGGGATTTCAGCAAGATTTTCCACAAAGACTATACCTTTGTTCCCTAAGTCATTTATTACTTTCTCATTGTGAACTAATTGTCCATGGACATATGTTTTGCCTTTGTTATTTTTTGCTACCTCTTCCGCTACTTCTATAGCTTTCTTTACTCCAAAGCAAAAGCCTGAATTTTTGGCTATTTTAATTTCCAAAACAATCCACCCCAAACTTAAGTATTACTTTTTCCTTTTATATGGTTTTTGTCAAAAAAACAAACGGATAATCATACTGTATCTTGAAAAAAGCCTCCCTTGCTTCATAAATGCTGTTGAAAATCCCAAATACGGTCGGACCTGAGCCAGACACCAATGCATTCAGTGCGTCATTTCTAAGCAGATTGGTTTTTATGTCATTAATTACCTTGTATTTTTTCATGACAATCGGCTCGAAATCATTATGCAGGTTATCTGCTATCTGGCTTATGTCTTTTTTTTCTATTGCCTTCACTAAATCTTTGATATCTGCCTTTGTCTTTATCTTTGGTTTTTTCCTGTCAAATGTAGAATAAGCCCATTTTGTTGAAACTCGGAAGCCCGGATTGATCAATACAACATTTATACTGAAAGATTTTTTTATTCTTTTTATTTTTTCACCAATGCCTTCAACTAATGCCGCATTTTCTGCAACAAAAAAAGGGACATCTGAACCAATTTGCGATGCCAGATTAATTAATTGCTTTTCCTTAAGCTTTAATCTCCATAATCTGTTCAGGTTCATCAATGCAGTTGCTGCATTGCTGCTTCCGCCTCCCAAGCCTGCCTCTAATGGTATATTTTTTTGAATAAATATCTTGATACCATACTTAACCTTATATTTTTTCTTTAACACCGATGCTACCTTATAAACAAGATTTTCTTCATTCTCAATATCTTTATTAGTGGATTCTACTATTATTCTATCTTCATTTATAGGCTCAATAGACATATTGTCGCTTAATTCTATGTTCTGCATAACTGACTGCAGGTTATGGTAGCCAGAGCTTAGTTTCCTGCCTATCTTCAGGAACAGGTTTATCTTTGCATATGAACTGATAGCCATGATAGAATTGATAATACTAATAATATATTAATATTGCTGAATTTGATACTAAAAGATAGGTATATAAATACCAGCCGCCCTCTTATTTAGTTGGGTGGTAATATGGACTTAGATCTTATTGCTGATGATGGCAAGATAAGTGTATTCAATGCAAAAAGGTTCCTTTCTGAGAGAATGGCAGGGCTACGTTTAACGTTTTCAGGGTCATTGAATTCTGCTATAATCCAATGTGTTGACCCAGATTCTGGAGAGGTGATAGACTATAAAGCAGTGCATAGTGGTATTAAAGGACCTGATCCAGAAAACTACAGTGGAGGTAAAACCAGAATAGATGCTATTGTTCAAAACATTGAAGAAGATCTGTGGTTACTTAATTTTGAATTTGATAGTGGCAGAAACATGTATGTGTTCAGACCTGAACCAGAGTCACAACCACGAAGCACTGCATCCCCTTACCTTGCCCAAAGGCAGTAAGATTCTCTCCAGAAGTGTAGGTAATTCCAATTTTTTCTTTTTCTAAATCCAGTATTTTTGACATTGATTCCTTGATTTTGTCTGTATGCGGCTCAAGTTTTGGCCTACTAGCCTCTATCATGACACCAACATTGTTTAATTTTTGATTCTTTTCATTTAATTTATCTAAAATAACTTTAATATATTCTTTACTATCAATTACTCCTTTCTTTAACATTGGATCTGCATAATAACCTAATGATTTTTCTCCAATGGCTTGGCTTATTGCATTGAACAAAGCATGCAAAATAACATCCCCATCAGAGTTTGCCTCAAAACCAGCTTCATTTAGGATTTTACAGCCACCCAGAGTTAATTCCTTATTTGATGAGAATTTATGGCTATCCTGGCCAATTCCTATCCTGGTGAATCTGCCTGTTCTCCTAACTAGGATTCCTTCTGCAATTTTTAGATCATCATCTGTAGTGATTTTTATGTTTTCGTAAGAGCAAGGCACCAGCTCTACTTTTTGACCAATCAATTCCACCAATGAAACATCATCGGTAACTGTCAAATTTTTCTTTTTTGCATTTTCAAATGCTTCAAGAAACAATTTATTTCTAACAGCTTGCGGTGTTTGAACTTGAAATATGTCTTTTCTGTCGATTGTTCTTTCAACAAAATTATTATTTATTTTTTTTATGGTGTCCTTTAACTGAAATCCGACAACAGCTGCACCATTATTTTTTGCAGCTTTAATACAATCATCTATTTCCTTTTCCCTGACTAATGGGTTGCTTGCGTTATGAACTACTACAATATCATTGCTCTTATTGTTTTTTATAGAAGTTAATCCATTATATACTGAATCCTGTCTTTCTTTGCCTCCTTCAACAATTTTTTTTATTTTGTCAAAGTTATATTTCTTTTTTATATTTTCAAGTATTTCAAAATTTTCTTTCTGGGTTACTATTATTATCTCGTCGATATTTTTGCATTCATTGAAAACTTTGATTGTATAATATATTATAGGTTTATTAAATAATGGAAGAAATACTTTATTTCCATTCTTATTCATTCTTTTGCTATTGCCAGCTGCAACTATAATTGCATAATTCATTTTATTATTGTAATTTCCTCTTCAATGATATTTTTTGTTTTTTCTTTGATATTTTTATCAATTGAAAGAATATCATTTAAGCCTGGATTTTTAATTATATTATGCTCATCCATCATTTTTCTGATCAATCTTGGAATGTCCAGAAATCTTATTTTATTGTCTAAAAAGGCATGGACTGCAGCTTCATTTGCAGCATTCATTACTGCCGGCAGTGTTCCGCCTTTGATTCCTGCTTCATATGCGTAGTTCAAGCATGGAAACATATCAAAATCAGGATCTTTGAAGTCGAGAGTCTTTATTTTTGCAAGATCCAGTGATGCCTGCATATTAGTAAATCTTCCTGGATATGTTAATGCATACTGGATGGGTATTCTCATGTTTGGCAATCCAAGCTGCGCTATGACTGACCTGTCATTAAATTCAACCAATGAATGTATGACGCTTTGGGGGTGAATGACAATTTTGATTTTTTTATAATCAATCCCGTAAAGCCAATGTGTTTCAAGAACCTCAAAACCCTTGTTCATGAGAGTTGCGCTATCAATTGTTATCTTTGCACCCATATTCCATGTTGGGTGCTTGAGAGCATCACTTGCTGTGACATCTTCAAATTGTTCTCTTGAATGATTTCTAAAAGGTCCTCCTGAACAGGTTAATGTTATTTTATTGACATCGTTGATATTTTCTCCGTTTAAGCATTGGAAAATTGCACTGTGCTCGGAATCAATAGGCATCAATTTTACATCGTTTTTCTTTATCTCATTTATGATGGCGGAACCTGCTGCAACTAAAGTTTCTTTGTTTGCGAGCGCAATATTTTTTTTGTTTCTGGCAGCATTGTAAGTTGGTTCAATACCAACAGAACCGACCAGAGAATTTACAACAGTGTCTGCCTCATTTAAAGCTGCAATTTTGTTTAATCCTTGAATTCCAGAATAAACTTGTGTAGAAGTGAAATTCATCAATTCGTTTGCTTTTGTTTTATCCATTACAGCAACTGCTGCCGGCTTAAATTCGTTGATCTGCTGCCTTAATAAATCAATATTTTTATTTGTAGTAAGGCCAACAACCTTGAATTCATCAGGAAATTGTTTTACTATGTCCAAAGTCTGCGTGCCGATACTGCCTGTCGATCCCAGAATTGATATGTTTTTCATTTTAATTGCCATTGCTGGCTATTTCATTGATTTCTTTTAATAGAACCTCTTTTATCTCATTATCGTTAATTCTTTTGACAATTTTACCATCTCTATATAGGAGATGATTTCCTGGAGCCCCTACAATCCCAATGTCTGATTTTTTGCTTTCCCCGGGGCCATTAACTGCGCATCCCATGACGGCAACCTTAATCGGTTTTTTTATTTTTTCCGTTTGGTTTTCAAGCTCTTCAACCAATTTGATCACATCTATTTCTGTTCTTGCACATGTTGGACAACTTGTAACTTGAACGCCATCATTTCTTAATCCAAGTGACCTTAAAATGTATTTTCCGACTTTTACTTCTTCTTTTGGATCTTCAGAAAGCGAGATTCTTATCGTATCGCCAATGCCTTCAGAAAGCAGCATTCCTATGCCCATTGAAGACTTTACAGTTCCAGGAATTTTTGATCCTGATTCTGTAACTCCTAGATGCAATGGGTAATCTGTTTTTTCAGCAAATGATCTATACGCTTCCACCATTCTCGGAACATCGGATGCTTTTAATGAAACAATTGTATCATAGAAATCCAAATCTTCCAGAATTTTAAGATGGCGCATTGCACTTTCAACCATTGCTGCAGGCGAATAACCATGTTTCATGAACAAGTCCCTTTCAAGGGAGCCAAGATTTACACCGATTCTCATCGGAATTCCATGATCTTTTACTGTCTTGACAACTTGCTGCACTTTATCCGGATTCCCTATGTTGCCGGGGTTGATTCTTAGTTTATCGACGTATTTTACTGCCTCCAAAGCAATCCTGTAATCAAAATGTATGTCAACAACAAGCGGAATCGTGATATTTTCTCTAATTTCCTTTAATGATTTCGCTGCTTCCATTGTCGGAGCGCTTACTCTTATTATTTCGCATCCCACATCTTCCAATCCGTGAATCTGGTCAATAGTTGCTTTAACATCTGTTGTATCTGTTGTTGTCATTGACTGAACAGTTATCGGTGCATCTCCTCCGATGAATAATTTTCCAACCTTGACTTTGCGTGATTTTCTTCTTTGTAGCATTTTTTATTGGGTTTTTTGATTTGTTTTTATGAGTTTTTTTGATTTTAATAGTTTTTTATATTATTTTTATTATTTAATTTCTTTTAATTTTATTATTGGAGATTAGCCGCATATACATTAATTATTAATTCACTAACAATTTAACAATATTTTTTAATTCGTTTCATCTGTAATGTACTGGGCTCTTAATAACAATGAAAAACTATTTTAAAAAATAAACCAACCCCTTTTTAATAATAAAAAATATTTCTAAAAAATTAAAATCTTAAAATTATTCCTTCTTCAAAATTTCCACAATTGCTTTCTTTATACTTTCTTTATCGATTCCTGCAAGCTTTTTCTGTATGTCGGGCTTGCCATGATCTATAAACTTGTCAGGAATCCCTATTCTTTTTACATTAGCTTTTATTCCATTATCTTCCAGCAATTCCAATACTGCAGATCCAAATCCCCCATTAATTGTTCCTTCTTCCAATGTGATAATATTTTTTATTTTATTAGCATATTTTAATATCACTTTTTCATCAAGGGGCTTGACGAATCTTGCATTAACAATTGTTGCATTGCATTTGAGTTCTTCAACAGCATACATGGCATCATACAAAATAGGGCCTACGCCTAGAATCAATAAATCACTGCCTTGTTCCAGTATTTCTGCTTTTCCGATTTCAAGCTCTCTTAATTCCGGATCTAAGCCAACACCAATACCTCCACCTCTGGGATATCTTAAGGTTGAAGGCCCTTGCAGTAAAGTAGCTGTGTAAAGCATATGCTGCAATTCGTTTTCGTCTTTTGGAACCATAATTGTAATATTTGGGACTAATCTGAAGTAAGCAATGTCAAATGGCCCATTATGGGTTGGGCCGTCATCTCCAACTAAGCCTGCCCTGTCCAAAGCAAATATCACTGGGAGATTTTGCAAGCATACATCGTGGATTATCATGTCAAACGATCTTTGCAAGAAAGTCGAGTATATAGCACAAACTGGTTTCATTCCGTTGATTGCTAGGCCAGCTGCAAATGTGACGGCATGCTGCTCTGCTATCCCTACGTCAATTGTCCTGTCTGGAAAGTGTTTTTCAAATTTATTTAATCCAGTACCGGCCTTCATTGCTGCTGTTATGGCAACAATTTTTTTATCTTCTTCTGCAATTCTTATCAAAGCATTGGCAAATGCGTCTGTATATGTAATGTTTGTGGATTTAACATATTTCTGGCCATTGATGGGGTCAAAGGGAGACATGCCATGGAATTTGTCCAGATCTTTTTCTGCAAATTCATATCCTTTGCCTTTTTCTGTTTTTACATGCAATAAAACCGGACCTTTCAAATTTTTTACATTTTCCAGTGCAGTAATCAGCTCGTCAATGTTATGGCCGTCAATCGGTCCGAAGTATTGAAAGCCAAGGCTTTCAAAGAAAATTCCTTCGCTGTATATATTTCTCAGTCTTTCCTGTGCTTTGAAAACTTTTTCAAGTTCTTGTTCCCCAATTCCTGGGATTTTTTTTAATAAATTCCTTGTTCTTTTTCTTAATTGGAAATATTTTGGATTTAGAACAATCTTATTCAGATAATTAGAGATAGCACCGACATTTGGAGAGATGCTCATTCGGTTATCGTTTAAGATAACCAGCATGTTTGTTTTAGAAGCGCCTAGATTGTTTAATCCTTCAAAAGCCAGGCCAGCTGTCAATGCTCCATCTCCAACAATTACAACAACTTTATCATCTTCATTTTTGTAATCTCGGGCTTTTGCAATTCCCAGGGCTGCTGAAATTGAAGTTGCTGCATGACCTGCTCCAAAAACATCATATTCTGATTCTGAAATATTGCAAAAACCACATACGCCTTTGTACTGCCTTAAAGTGTGAAAATTATCCCTTCTTCCTGTAATAAGTTTGTGTGGGTAACTCTGATGTCCTGTGTCTATAATGATTTTGTCTTTTGGTGCATCAAATATATAATGAACTGCCAGTGTCAGTTCAACTGCCCCTAATGGACTGCCCAAATGACCGCCTGTTTTTGAAACTACATTCAGGATTTTACCTCTTATTTCCTGTGCAAGAACTTTAAGCTGGTCTTTGCCCAGTTTCTTAAGGTCATTTGGGAAATTAACTTTATCAAGAAAACTAGTCTTTTCTAGATGGTCCTGTTGTTGCATTAAACACACCCCTTAAAAATTGAAGTTTTTCAAGGTTTATAAAACTTTTCAATGTATATATAGAAAATAAAGAATAAGTGCATGTCAAAAACCAACAGACAATTTTGTCCCGTTTCATCGAAAATATAACATAATTGACAACAACATTGGACTTATGTCCATCAATCAAAGACTGATGGTATATTTTCGACATATAAAAAGAAAATGTTCGAAAATCCTACTGCTTTAGAAGATTTCCGTCACACTTCTTAGCATGTTTCGCATTTGTCTCCGCCTTTCATGAATTCCACCTCCATATGATTAAAATATTGGGGGTGAAGGACTTTTCCGGGAAAAGAGGGTTCAAACCCAGAGTTCCTTCAAATTCCCAATAATACTAGAAAGAGTATATTTGCTTTATATTCTATCTACAAGTGTTAAAGCATGGTTTGAAGGTTTAAATTAAGTGGATTAATAAACGGTGTTTATGATTAAAAGGGAGTTTGTCATAGTTAACTTTAAAAACTCCATAATATTTCCTTATCTATTACCCGTTGTACTACCTAGGTAGGAGGGCAGATGAACAAAGAACAAATACAAGCTGCATTAGCAAAAGCAAAGGATATTTCTAGCAAAAGGAATTTCAAGCAAAGCTATGATCTAATCATAAATTTAAAGGGAATTGATAAAAAGAAGCAAGAGCATCAGATTGACGCGTTCATAACATTGCCGCATTCCAGAGGAAAAAAATTAAAGATATGTGCCATAGTCGGGCCAGAGCTTGAAGAACAAGCTAAAGGCATTTATGATTCTGTTATTTTACCTACTAATTTTCAAAAATACAAGGAAAAGAAAGATGTGAAGAAGGTTGCAAATGAATTTAATTTCTTTATTGCGCAGGCAAATATAATGCCGAAGATTGCAACAACATTCGGTAGAGTTTTTGGGCCAAGAGGAAAGATGCCAAACCCAAAATTCGGAGGGGTTGTGCCGCCAAACGCCAATATTAAGCCATTGTATGAAAAGCTGCAAAGGACCATTAGAGTAAACACAAAGACTGCTCCGATGATCCAGTCCAGTATAGGAACTGAAGACATGGACAAAGAAGAGATAACCGATAATGCGCTTGCTATTTACGACTCACTTTTACACCTGTTGCCAAATGAAAAACACAACATAAAAGATGTTCACATTAAGCTAACTATGGGTAAGCCTGTCAAAGTCGGAGAAAAACTTAAGGTAGTAAAAGAGACTAAGTAAAATGACCCAGATACAAGCGCACGTAGCAGAATACAAAAAGAAAATTGTAGGTAATTTGGTTAATCTGATTAGCAAAAATCCTATTGTCGGTGTTGTGAATATGGAGAATTTGCCAGCGCCTCAGCTGCAGAAAATGAGGGCCCAGCTAAGAGGCAAATTTTACATTACAATGACCAAGAGAAGGCTGATCAAACTAGCTTTTGAGAAAAGCAAATCCAAGACTAAAGGAATTGAAGAGCTAGAATCACATCTTGGTGGAATGCCTGCTTTGATATTCACGAAAGAAAATCCCTTCAAATTAAGCAAGACACTGCAGAAAAGCAAAAGTCCAGCGCCTGCAAAAGCAGGACAAACAGCACCAAGAGACATTGTTGTGAACAAAGGAGCAACTCCTTTTGCACCTGGACCAATCATTGGAGAATTGGCTGTTGCAGGCATAAAATCAGGAGTTGAGGGCGGAAAAGTAGCGATAAAAGAAGACACTGTTGTTGTAAAAGCCGGAGAAAAGATAAAGCCAAAAGTTGCTGAGATCTTAACAAGATTAGGAGTAGAACCAATGGAAGTTGGCTTGGATTTAGTGGCTGTTCTTGAAAATGGCCTTATCTATAAGAGGGACATATTATCCATTGATGAAAGTGAATATATAAACAGATTATCAAATGCATCAAGATGGGCGTTTAATCTTGCAAATTTCGTAAGCTATCCAACAAAAGAAACAATAAAATTACTAATTGGAAAGGCTTTCAATGATGCAAAATCACTTGGAATTGCTCAGGAAATATTTGATAAAGTGATTATTGATTCACTATTGGGAAAAGCAGAGCAGCAAATGCTTAGCCTGAAAGCAGAAGCAAACATCCAGGTTGTTGAGAAAAAGGCTGAAGAACCAACTAAGGAAAAAGTTGGATCAAAGCCAGAGGTAAAAAAAGAGGAAGCTAAACCTGAACCAAAAAAGGAAGTCGCAAAATCGGAAGAGAAAAAAGAAAAAATTGAGGCAAAGCCTGAAGTCAAAAAGGAAGAGTCCAAACCTAAGACCGAAGAAAAACAGAAAGAAGAGCCAAAACCAGAGAAAAAGATAGAAGAAGTAAAGCCTAAAACTCAAGATCCAAAGCAAAAAGCAGAATCAACTGAAATTAAGGCCCCTACAAGAGAGGAATTAGAAGCAAACATAAGGATGAGGGAAAAAGAAAAAGAGATTAAGGATGTTGAGAAAATAGCTCAGGATCTTCAAAGAAAAGCAATTAAAGATCAAGAAAAGAAAAAATAAAAATAATAAATAAAGTATGGAGGCAAAAATGGAATATGTATATGCAGCAATGTTGCTTCACAAAGCAGGTCAAAAAGTCGATGAAGCTGGCGTCAAGAAAGTTCTTGAAGCAGCTGGCGTCAAGGTAGACGATGCAAGGGCTAAGGCACTTGTAGCAGCTTTGGAAGGAGTAAACATAGACGAAGCAATAGAAAAGGCAGCAGTTGCACAAGTCGCAGCAGCACCAGCAGCGGCTCCATCAGGAGACGGAAAGGCTGAGGCAAAAGTTGACGAAAAGAAGAAGGCAGCTGAAGAGAAGAAAAGCGAAGAATCTGCAGCGGCAGGTCTAGGCGCTTTATTCGGCTAAAATGTTGTTGTTGAATCAAATTCATGACATCACAGCAAAGCCAAAAGGAGCTAGTTGAGGAACTAAAGAAACATAAGTTAGAGGTATCTAAACTCAAGACTGCTTTAAATGACTTAGATAAGGAAAAAGAAAAATGGTTCAGCAGAGGATCAGGATACTCTAAAAAAATAAAAGATGGAATAGCAGAAATAAGGGCGAGTAAATCAAAAAGGGATTCATTCACAAAAGAAGTAAAGGATCTTAAGGAAAAGAGAGACAAGCTTAATAAGCTATCTTCCAGTATTTCTGATGATATAATTGATTTGAGAAAGGAGAAAACTGGCTTAGCTAAATTTCTAAAAATAAAAGATTCGCCTTCTCAGATAAAGGACACTATTGAAAAGCTGGAATTTACAATAGAAACGCAGCCGATGGCTTTTGACAAAGAGCAGAGTTTAATGAAAAAGATCAAGGCAATGAAAAAATTGTTTAAATCAGCCGCCGTTTTACAAGAATCCAGTAAAAAAATAAGGGATTCCAGTCATGAGATGAAAGATAAGAAAAATGATGCCAATGAATTCCATCTTTTGATCCAGGTTAAGGCAAAAAGAAGCCAAGAAATGCATAAAAAAATTTTAAATGTATCTGACGAGATTAAAAAGATTAAATTTGACGAACAGGAAGCTTTTAAGAAATTCTATGAATTCAAAAAGAAATTTAATGAAGTTAACAGCCAGTTGAAGGAAAGATTAAAGATTATGAATGGCGTTAGAGAAGAACTAGACAAAATATATGCTGCCATAAAGGAAAAGAAAAAGGCAGAGCAAGACGCCTTATTGAAATCCAAGGAAGAAGAAGTAAATCAAAAAATCAAGAAAAAGCAGAAATTGACTACTGAAGATTTGCTGGTTTTTCAGAAGGCAGGTAAATAATAATCACTAAATTCTAAAGAATTACTTAGATTGGGTATTAAAAGTGGTGTATCTGCAAGATCCACATGTTTCCCTATTACCATGCTTTGCCATGAAAGTTCCAGAGCCGCATTTTGGGCATGACTTGTTTTTTCTTTCAAGCTTATCGCCGGTTTTATTATACATATTCCATCTTCCTGATACTTTTTTCTTTTCTTGAGGTTTTGCCATTTTTATTTATTTTTTTTATTTTAATGGTTTTTTATCTTTATTTAATGAGTTTTTCGTCAATGGAAATTAGCCACATATACATTAATTATTTCTTCACAACCACATACACAATCGTTTGTGTACTCATTTCTTCAGTATTGTACTGGGCTCCAAATATCAAATAAAAACTATTTTTTAAAAATAATTATTTCTTATCCCCTTTCTTTTGTTCTTTTGCTTCCTTCTTGACTTCAGTCTTTTTTGGCGCTTCTTTCTTTTCAGCTGCTGATTTTTCTTGTTTTGGTGCTGGTTTAGCGTCTTTAGTCTCTTTCTTTTCCTCTTTTGGCTTTTCTTCTGTTTTCTTAGTTTCAGCCGGCTTTTGCCCTTCTTTTTTCTCTTCTGAAGGTTTTGATTCTTTTTGCTTCTTTATTTTCGGCTCAATCAATATTTTTTTCTTTTCATCAGTATAAACATAGGCTATAACATTAGCCTTTTTATTTCCAAAAGAAGTGTAAATATGCCTAACTGATATTAATTTCTCGTCTTTTTTAAGGTTTGATGCTATCAGGGAAATAGTTTCCTTGTTAGAAGGAGTTGCATTATCAAATTCCAATGTAGCATTAATCAGTTTTCTTGACAATAATGGCTCTTCCTGTTGTTTTGTAATATTTAATTGCAAAGAAATCACCTTACTTTAATGGCATAATCTCCTTTTGTTTTTATATCAATTTTTTCAGCAATCACTGATTTGTTTGCGTCAATAACTGAGAGTCTGCCCTGCCAGTTAGTTGAAAATTGATTAGTCTTGCATATGGGGCATTCACTGCCTTCAACAAACATTTTACATCTCTTACAAACTTTTTTTTTCATGTTAAAAATCACTCATTGTCACTGGATATCCAGTGATTTTTAATATTTGAAAATCTTTGATTTTCATTATTTTATTTTTTACCCTTCTTCTTATCTTTAGGTTCTTTTTCTTTGGTCTCTTTCTTCTCTTCTTTTTTAGGAGCTTTTTCCTGTCCTTCCTCCTTTATCCAGTCTAATCTTCCCAGACCTTGCTGTCTCATTGTTAAACCAAGTTTTGGGTTTAAAATATCCTTGAATGACACAGCTATTATTCTTGCCCTGCAGACATCGCTAACCTTCAATACTCTTTTTGATTCCTTTCCTGCAAGTGTCTTGTCTTTACTGAAGCTGACAAAATCATCCATCGTCTGGCTTATGTGAATCATGCCATCAATCGGCCCAATATTGATAAAAGCGCCGAATTCAGCTATGTCCTTGATCTTGCCAATGACTATTTCCTGCATTTCCGGCTTGAATGTAAGCAATTCAAATGATACATCATAGTAAGATGCCCCATCTCCTGGTATTATGATGCCTTCTCCAATCTCCTTCATTCCTGAAACATCTATTACAATGCCCAGGTCCTTTGAAATGAAACCATTATACTTGGTTTTTATTCTCTTAATTACTGCCTCTTCCAAAGGGAGGTCGAATAGATTAGGAGGAACCCTGATATGGTCTTTTAATTCTACTTTATAGAACATTTTAAACCTGTATTTTATGACTTCAACTAGTCAATACTTATAGTAGAATTGGTTCATTTATAAAGCTTTCTTTCAACCAATTTGAGGTATTTTTTCTGCCTTAGTATAATAACCGAAGAGCCCTTGTCAAGCACTTTGTTTTTAAGTTCCATATCCTGAGTTGCAATAATAGTATCTTTATCTAGGTTTTCCAATATCAATGAATCAACATATTGTTCATCGGATCTGATCATGCCTATATTTTTTGATTTGATCAGTTTAAGCGCTATCTGAGCTGCTTTTTTGTTTTTTCCCTTTTGGTTTGAGATTATTTTTTTTAATTCATTGATTGATGATTCAAAAACAAATAGTTTGTAATTGAAATTGCAGATTCTATTGAATTCTGAGAATATATCTACTTTGAATTGCATGGGGATTAATAGGAAGTTTGTGTCTAAGATTATTTTTTTCATTAAGATTGAGATTAAAGCTGTGGATATAAATATTTCTATTCTGTAAAATAAAATTGTAAAATATACATTTGTCAGAAAAATTCCAACAACAAAGGGTTCAAATACGGGTTTTCTTCGTGAAAACCCTATTCGCAAAGGAAAAATCCGAACTATGTAACGGATTTTCCCTCTGCACTCAATTTTCACCCATTGTTGGAATTTTTCTTTAATAAAGTGGATAGTTAGAAAGTGTACTTAACATATTAAAAACGTTTTTAAATAAAGTTAGTTGCTTGCAATATATGAAAGGTCTAGCCATCACATCAAAGGGTATTGAGGAAACTGCCTGTACAGAGATAAAGGAACTGATAAATTCCAGATGCAAGGCAGAGGAAGGCTGTGTTAGTTTTGATTTCAAAAAATTTGAGGATTTGTGTTTGTTATGCTACAAATCACAGTCTGTTGACAGGGTATTGTATTTGATTGACAGTCTTGAGTTTAAGGATTTTTTTGACGAGTTTGAAACTTTCATTGAAAAATTAGATATAGATAAATGGCTCAGTAAAGACAAAAAATTCAAAGTTGAATGTATCAGGTTAGGCAAGCATGACTTTAAAAGCGTGGATGTTGAAAAGAAAGCTGCAGACTTGATCGTAAAAAAATATAAGGAGGATAATATTAAAGTGGGTCTGAAGAATAATGACCTCATCTTTTTTGTTTACATAATCAATGATAAATGTTATTTTGGGATAGATTTTTCAGGATTTGAGCTGAATAAAAGACCCTATAAGATTTTTTTGCATCCCAATTCTTTAAGAGGGACTGTTGCTTATTCATTAATAAGAGAAAGCGGATTTAAGAAAAACAAGGTTATGCTTGATCCATTTTCAAGGGATGGGGTCATTTCGATAGAAACTGCGGTTTATGCAACTGGATTTCCAACTAATTATTTCAAAAAGGACAGGTTTGCATTTTTGAGATTAGATCTTGGTATTGATTCTGAAAAATTCTTTGATAAAATTGATAAAAAGATAAAAAAATCAAAATTAGGAATTTATAGCTATGATTATTTGTTTAAGTTTGTTGATTATTCTAAAAAAAATGCCAAAATTGCCGGTGTTGACAAACAAATCAATTTCAGCAGAGTTGAGCTGGAATGGCTTGATATAAAATTTAAGGAAAATAGCGTTGATGTAATAATAACAAACCCCCCAACTTCAAAAAATACAAATTTGGATAAGATCTACAATGAGTTTTTTTATCAATGTGAATACATATTAAAGAAAGATGGATTGATTGCAATAATTTCCAGAGTTACTGATTTTGCCAAGGAAAAGGCTTCAAAACACAATTTTATTGTTTCAAAAGAGAAAGATGTATGGAGCGGCGGGCAATTGCTTAAAATCGTAGTTTTTAAAAAGAAAAGTATATAAAGATAAATATTCAAATTGACCCATAGTTAGGTAACATGCAAAAAAAGAGGAGTACTAGTATTTTTGAGAAGCTACTGTTAGTAGTAGGATTTTTAGTTCTAATAATGGGCTATTTCTTTATCAATAGGGTTTTTGCAGCAGAAGGGTTCCAAGTAAGCTGGGGCTTTTTGCAGACAGTTTTCCTGTGGCTTTTGATGGTCATATTCATCATACTTCTGGCTATTGGTGAGGATATAAAAGAGGGGATTTTGCTTGAGCAGCTTGATGAGATTAGGGGCCTTAAAGATGCTATTTTGAGAAGGAAAAAATAGTCAATTTACGATAAAAACAGATAATTTTATATATCCACTTTTCTTACTATTATATGGCAAGGGTTAGTACTTAGCTTCGGCAATGTGATTGCTGAGGAAAGTCCGCCCACTACAACCGCAAAATCGGTTGACGCTTTGCGGGACATTCGCTATCGCGAAGTCCCGAGTAGCCACTCACGGAAGTGAGCTCTAGAAAATAGAGGGCAACCACTCAGAAACGAGACCGCCTTAAAGGAGCATGATGTGGAGAAGGATTTGGTGACAAATCTGAGATAACCCACTGACATTCTTTTAGGAATGGGTGAAACGGTGAGTCCTGGCTGGTGCAAGTCAATGGTCTAGTACCAGACGCTTAGTTTAATGCTAAGACAGGCTATCGCAATGCAAATATTGCACTTAGGGCCTGACAAAAGGCGGCTTACTCTAACCCTGCCACTTTAATTTATTACTGAAACAATGGCACAAGACAGAATTTCAATGCCCAGCGGAATGGGGGGATTAGTAAGGTATTTTGATGAGTACAAAAGCAAGATAAAATTCAAGCCAGGCCATATAATCGTGCTTTCTATCGTGGTTATGCTAATCATGTTTTTTCTTTATAATTACGGCAACAGGCTGCTTGGGATAAGGTGAGAATATGTTTCCAGGAATGAATCCGAGAGAGATGCAGAAAGCAATGAAAAGGCTTGGCATAAAACAAGAAGAGATTGATGCCGAGGTAGTGATCATTAAAACAGCTGATAAAGACCTGATAATCAATAATCCTCAGGTAAGCAAAGTAAATATGATGGGCCAGGAAACCTTCCAGGTAGTCGGTGAGATTAGCGAAGCTGCAAAAGACAGCAAGGTTGAGATTAACGAAGATGATATGGAGACTGTTATGAAACAGACAAATTGCAGCAAAGAAGAAGCTTTAGAGGCTCTGCAAAACAGCAATGGAAATTTAGCCGAAGCTATATTAAAATTGCAAAAGAAATAATTCTCGGGAAAATATGAAAGAATCCTTTGATGATGCAGTTCAGGAATTGAAGAGGGTAGACCATTTATTCTGGGTAAGCTTAAAGTATACCAGGACTGTTGATGTTATAAAGCATACAATTGACAGATTAATAAACTGCATTGGTTTTGGATTGGAAGCGCTGCTCAAGTATGCAAAAGAAAAAAAACTGATAACAGCGATACCTGCAAATGCCGGACTTAGATGCGATCTGCTGAAGAAAACTTATCCAGACAACCAAGAGCTGATTGATTATATCAATTTTTATTTAAGGTTGAGAAAACTAAGCAAAGCAGAATTTACAAGAAGGGAAGAATTTAGAAGGCATGTCACAATGATTGCAACAATTGATAAAGGTGAAGTTGTCGAGGTTACCATTGATTCTTTAAAAGAAGATTTTGAAAAAACAAAGGAATTTGTAAGATTTGTGAAAAAGATAATTAATGAAGAAAAGGAAGAGCAGTGACATGCAGGCTTTGCCTGCTCGCGTTCAATATGGAAAACCTAGTCAAAAGGCTTGGAAAAAGGGGATGGGGCCAAAAAGAAATTAACAAGGCAGTTGATGTAATAAAAAATGCTAAGCAGAACAAAACAAAGGATAACATATTTCTTGAAAAAAGGATATACTGGATTTTATTAGCTGTTATAATTGTTGGAAATTTTGCTATTGCCATCTCGTTAATACCGTTATTGATGGCTTTGAAAGGAGCTTTTCTGTATATCATAGTGATTACATTAGGAATTGTTTTTGGCCTGATATTTGAACTTGTAATAAGGAGCATTGAACACTTAGAAGCAAAGCACCATTTTATCCTGGCGTTTTTGATTCCGCTGATTGCCTTGGTCAATGTTTTTATCATAACAAGGATATCAAACAATTTAGCATCAACATTAAGTTTGGGAAATTTTAATTCACCTATGATTGTTTCAATAGTTTATGCTGCTTCTTTTGTACTGCCCTACATACTTTATAGATTTGTCTTAAAAATGGGATATTATGCGAAAGAATGATTATTTTTTCTTGAAATTTAATGATGCAGAGTTGATGCAAAAACGTTTTCCAGTTGGTTTAGGTCCGTCGTTAAAGACATGACCAAGATGGCCTTTGCATTTGCTGCACATTACCTCTGTCCTTTTCATCAGGAAGCTGAAATCTGATTTTGATTCTATTTTATCCTTTGCTGTTGGTGCATAAAAACTGGGCCACCCCGATCTGGAATCAAACTTTGAATCTGAAGAAAACAGCTTTTCTCCGCAGCCGGCGCAGACGTACATTCCCTTTTCTTTGCTATCGTGATATTTTCCTGTGAATGCCTGTTCAGTGCCTTTTTCCCGCAGAATGTGATACTGTTCTTTTGTTAGTTTCTTTTTCCAGTCTTGCTCTGATTTTGGGGTTGAGGGCATTTTATCTCCGAAATATTATAATATCTCATATTAAAATTCAGTTAACATTATAAATGGAGATATGTTCATATATTTAAATATAAGTTAAACGATTCTAATGAATATAAAAAAACTTTACAATAAAGAGGATATTAAAAATTTTCGGAATATTATCAAATATTTTGAAACTTTGTACGAAGAGAAGTGGATTCTAGATAAATTGAAGAAAGACGTTTTGAGTCTTAAAAGGGGCCATGTTAAAAAAAAGGATAATTTCCAAAGAGCTAAAATTGCTAGGCATTTTACCGAAAATTCTCAACTTTTGATTTATGCTTTACTGAAATACAATAAAGATAAAAAGTATGATAATATTATTAACAAATTATTGAAAATCAAGAATTCTGGGGAACTGGTACTAAGAGAAAATCCTATTTTGATGACGAAGCCACCTGTCGATGTTCTTAAGTGGGAAGATATGCCAGTCAGATACGCACTTAATATAGATGGAAGGAAAGAATTAAGAAAGGGGTTTGGATTGCATACAAACCCATTTAATGAGGCGGGGCTTTCGATAACAATCGCATTTACGCCAGCCAATTATGCCCAATTATTTCATCATCATTCCGTAAGTGAATTCTCCTTCAATCTAGACGTAGGAATAATTGGATTTTACAGAAATAATACTACAGAAAAACATTTCAAAATAAACAAAGAAGAGGTAGCTTATTACAAAGCAGATACTATCCATAAGTTAGTTAATCGGAGCAACATCATTAATAGAAATATAAGTGTGAAATCTGACCAGGCCATATTAAAATGGAAACCATATTACCTTAACAATAGTGTCATAAAAGGCTACGGTAAATCCATTAAGCATTATGCTACAAAAAAATACAAAAATTATTTGATCAAAATATACAAGGTTAAGGACAAATTCTATAATTATGTGATCAATATTTTAAAAATCAATCCAGATAAAAGTGTAAATCTGATAAATAAATCCGCACTTTATATGTATGTTATTGATGGAAAACTTAAAGTTTATTCAAATGGTAAAAACTTTTGGTGTGGTAAAAATGATTTGATAGTTGTTGATCCTGGAATAAGGTTTACCATCAAAAGCATTACAAAGTCAAGAATTTATTATGTCACTCCGAATTAACATTGGTTTAACAGCCTTATTAATTTGACTAGAAAGGACCGCGGGCGAGAATCGAACTCGCGCCAAGCGGATTTCAAAGCAAGATGACAACCCTAAGTTGCAACCAGCTACCACAACCGCTTATTCTACCATTAAACTACCGCAGTCACAGAAATAAGGATATAAAATCAGATTATAAATGTTATGGATTTGAAATATATCAGTAACCTTTATAAACGGACCATACCTTCCTTTCTCTACGCCCGAGTTCAAGATAGAGCGTTTTTAGGGTTAGCTGGTGATTCTATAGTTAATCACATTCAATAACGCTTTATTCTGGGTTATTTTATTATGGCAGAAGAACAAAAACAAGAACTGAAATATTTTGTAAGAATCGCTAATACTGACTTAAATGGGAATAAACCTATTTTCCAGTCTTTGACAAAAATTAAGGGCATAAGTTTCATGTTTTCTAATGCAATTTGCAGAACTGCAGGCATTGAAACTACAAAAAAGACTGGTTATTTGACAGACAATGAAGCAGCAAAGATTGATGACATAATAAAAGATCCTTTGAAGTTTAAATTGCCGTCATGGCTGCTTAACAGGAAGAGGGATCCTGAAAATAACTTGGACAAGCATTTGATCGGCCCAACATTGACATTTACCCAGGATAATGACATCAAGATGATGAAGAAAATCAAGTCTTACAAAGGTGTAAGGCATTCTTTTGGCCAGCCTGTCAGAGGTCAAAGGACAAGATCAAATTTCAGAAGAAACAAGGGGAAAGTTTTAGGAGTCAAGAGAAAAGAAGGGGCAAAAGCCGGAAGACCATAAGATGGGAGACCCAAGAAAACACAGGAAGAAGTATTCAACGCCAGGACATCCATGGCAGAAAGAAAGGATTGATGCAGAGAAGGAACTGCTTAAGCAGTATGGCTTACGGAGAAAGTATGAAATATGGAAAGTGGACTCTTTCCTGAGGAAATTTTTGAACAGAGCCAAAACAATAATCAGGGAAAGGACTTTACAATCAGATATTGAAAAAAAGCAATTGCTAACCAGACTTAGTTCATTGGGACTGCTGAAAAAAGATTCAAAAGTCGAGGATGTCTTGAACTTAAATCTAAAGGATGTTTTGGAGAGAAGACTGCAAACATTATTGTGCAGAAAACAAATTGCGAAGAATATGCTTCAGGCAAGGCAGTTCATAACGCACGAGCATGTAGCTGTCGGGACAAAAAAAATCACAACTCCATCTTATCTAGTTTCAATAGAAGAAGAACCTAATATCAGATTAGTGCATGCTATAAAAATGCCAGAAAATACGGATGTGAAAAAGGAGGAAGCTAAACCTGAAGTAAAAGAAGAAGCTGCAAAATCGCAGGTGAAAAAAGAAAAAACCGGGGCAAAGCCAGAGGTAAAGAAGGAGGAAGCTAAATAAATGGAGCAAAGACAATTCAGATGGGGAATTGCGCATATTTATGCATCATATAACAATACGATTATCCATATCACCGATATAACAGGCACAGAAACTTTGGCTGTTGGATCTGGCGGGATGGTTGTCAAGAGCGACAGAATGGAAGGAAGCCCTACAGCTGCGATGATTGCTGCAAAAAAAGCAGCTGAAACTGCAAGAGACAAGGGAATTACAGGAATTCATGTAAGAATAAAAGCACCAGGCGGCCACAATGGCCCAACAAGTCCAGGACCAGGCGCACAAGCTGCAATCAGGGCATTATCAAGAATGGGATTAAAGATTGGGATTATTGAAGAAGTAACTCCTTTACCGCATGACGGCTGCAGAAAGAAGGGCGGAAGAAGAGGAAGACGAGTTTAGCTTCGCTAAAACTCTTTAACCTCCCCACTAGCGCACAACTAAGGTGATGTGCCCACCCCGACACTTATGATTAAAGTTCACAACTAACATAATAAACTGGAGGGAAAAATGGAAGTAAGAGTTTTAGAGAACAATAAAGATCAAGGCAAACTTTCTTTTATTTTGAAAGGCTCAAATCCTGTATTTGTAAATACGCTAAGAAGACTTATGATAGACCAAGTGCCAACAATGGCTATTGAGGAAGTTGAATTTGCCAAGAACAATTCAATCCTGTATGATGAGATAATTGCACATAGACTTAGTCTTGTTCCATTAAAAACTGATTTAAAATCTTATAATCTTCCTGACAAATGCAAGTGCGAAGGCAAAGGCTGCAACAGATGCCAATTAAAACTTGTGCTTAAAGCCACAAAAGGTTCAGGTGTTGTTTATGCTTCTGAAATAAAAAGCAAGGATCCTGCTGTAAAGCCGGTTTTTGGTGATATGCCCATTGTAAAACTTCTGAAAGGACAAAATTTGGAGTTGGAAGCAACTGCAGTCTTAGGCCGAGGCAAGCAACATATGAAATGGAGTCCTTGTCATGCTTACTATAAGTATAAACCGATTGTGGAAATTACAGGGGATGTGAAAAATCCAGAAGCTATTATTGAAGTTGACCACAACAATATATTCGAAATAAAAGACAGAAAATTAGTCATAAATAAGGATAAGGTGCTAGAAAGTGATTTATCAATGGATTTTACCGATATAGACAAAAATGTCAAAGTTTCTGCAAGCGACACGGATTTTGTTTTTTATGTTGAATCATTCAAGCAGTTAAGTTGTAAGGAAATTGTCAACAAAGCGATTAATATTTTAGATGAACAGCTTGATGAATTTGTAGAAGAGCTCAAGAAGGCAAAATAATTGTTTGCAAATCCCGATCACGCGGGGGTGGCAGAGCCTGGCCAAATGCGCAAATTCATGATAAATGGAGTGGATGGTTGAGGGCCTTGTCCCTTAGTGGGTGCGAGGGTTCGAATCCCTTCCCCCGCATTGATAATCAATAACAATAAAATGAAAAGAACAGGACCGACAAATCCAATTTTATTCGGGATTATTGCGGAATTGAAGAAGAGAAGCAACTCTCAAAATGTGAACATATGGAAGAGGGTTGCAAAAGATCTAGAGAGATCTACAAGACAAAGAAGGGTTGTCAATCTTTCGAGCATAAACAGGTATACGAAGGAAGACGAAGTCATTGTTGTTCCTGGAAAAGTGCTTGGTGCTGGTGATTTGAAGCACAAGTTAACGATTTCAGCATTCCAATTTTCATCAGGAGCAAAAGAAAAAATAGAGAAAAACGGATCAAAGATTGTTCCATTACTGGAATTAAGCAAAGACAAGCCAAATGGGAAAAAAATTAAAATAATTGGTTAGTACTATGATAATAGACGCAAAAGATGCAATTTTGGGAAGATTAAGCACCTATGCTGCAAAACAGGTTTTGCTAGGGGGCAAGGTAGATGTGATAAACTGCGAGGAATGCGTCATCAGCGGGAAAAGACATTCAACATTGAGAGAATACATACACAGGCTTTCTAGAAAAGCCCCTACAAAAGGACCATATTTTTACAGAAGGCCTGACATGTTCGTTAAGAGAACCATAAGGGGAATGCTACCACATAAGAGAACGCGCGGAAGAGATGCTTTTCAAAATATAAAATGCCACATCGGAGTCCCTGAAGAGCTAAAGAACGAAAAAGCACAATCCATAGAAAGTTCAAGTGTCGAAGGATTAAGGGCGGATTACTTGAAAGTAAAAGATGTCTGCAAAGCGGTAGGTTGGAAGGAGCAATGAAGAACATTCACGCATCTGGAAAAAGAAAGACGGCAATTGCAAGAGCCACATTAAAGCAGGGAAGCGGCTTGGTAAGAGTCAATAGTGTCCCGATAGACCTTGTAGAGCCAAAAATGTCAAGGCTAAAATTAAGGGAGCCATTGATATTAGCAGGAGATGTTGCCAACAAAGTAAATATCGATGTCACAGTTTTTGGAGGCGGAGCAACAAGCCAGGCAGATGCATCAAGGCTTGCAATTGCAAAAGCACTTGTTGATTTCACAAAAAATGATAAATTAAAAGAGATTTTTTTAAGTTATGACAGAAACCTGCTTGTTGCTGATGTCAGAAGAAAAGAAGCTGCAAAACCAAACAGGCATGGAAAAGCAAGATCAAAAATTCAGAAGTCTTATCGTTAGAAAGTAACAAATATCTTTTTAATTCTTTTTTCTAATATATAGTTTAGTGTAGCACTGGACAAAAAAGGCCACTGGACATAGTCACGTGAACTATTTAAACTACAAATCCTTCTAAATTTTTGATTAACTCGTGTTTTAATCACCTTAAACGATGTTTCAACTACCAAATTAAGTCTTTTGATTAACATCGAAATACTTTTACACAGTCTCAACCAAATAAAAATCGGTGATTCAAAATGAACTCGTATAGAAATCAAAAAATTTGTTTGAAAGAATTGTATTGGAATAAACATATGTCAACATCACAAATTGGAAGAATATATAATTGTAACGCTGAAACAATTCGCAGATATATGATTAAATTTGGAATTGATAGAAGAAAGTTACATGAAAGAAAATATAAAATATCAAAGAAACAGTTAGAAAATTTGTATCTTAAAAAAAGATTATCTATTATAGAAATTGCTAGGAAATATGGCTGTTCTCAATGGGTAATTTGGTCTCTACTTAGATACCATAGGATAAGAGCAAGAGGCACTAATGATTATCATTCATGGAAGGCCCCTGCTAATCAAATTAAGCCATCTTTAGAGGTTACTTCAACTCTTGCGTACGTTATAGGTGTTATTTTAGGAGATGGTTGGGTTTACAAAAGAGGCTATTGGTATACTATAGGTTTAGAAGCATTAGATAAAAAATTTTGTGAAAGTTTTTACCATGCGTTAAAGCAATTGAAAATTAATCCTTCAATTTTTCATAGTAGAAACTATTGGAGAGTTGTATGTTCCTCAAAATTATTTTATATATGGTTCAAATCTTTAGATTTTAATAAAATAAAGGAAATTTCCGAAAAATATCCTATAGATTTCTTAAGAGGTTTCTATGAAAGCGAAGGAAATTTCTCTACTTATAAAAGTAAGAAATATTTTTTTATAACATACAAAATAACTATTGTGAATACTGATAAAAAACTTATCGATTTAGTAAAATTTTTATTAGATAGATTAGGTTTCCATCCTACATATCATAAGAGAAATCAGTTAAAATCAAATTGGAAGCCACTTTGGGCTTTAACTTTGTGTAGAAAATTGGAGGTTAAGCAATTCATTCAATTGATAAAACCCTGTATCAAAACTGGAGAGAGAAGGCGCAGTAGAAACATTTAAAAATCAGGCATTTTTCTTATATATGTTTAAATAGGTATTAAAAATGATTATACCAATTCGTTGTTGGTCATGTGGATTCCCAATAGCGCACCTCTGGGAGCGCTACAATGAAAGAGTCAACAAAGGCGAAGAGAGAAAGAAAGCATTAGATGATCTTGGATTGGATAGATATTGCTGCAGAGCAATGTTACTTGGTCATGTTGATCTGATCGACACAGCAGCGCAATTCAAGAAATTTTAGGTAATTTTTTAATTTCTTATTATTATATGATTTTAAAATAATTAAATCCGTTGCTTCGCAACAATATTTACTCTGGCCGGCATTGGCCAGACATCTATTAACAAATGAAATTCATTATTGAACACCTGGAAAAAGAACTTTATGATTGGTGCTTGATTGAATATGAACATATTTCTAAGATTGTTGGCAAGGAAAATCTTATTTTTACGAATGTTAGTAGTAAAGACGTGTGGAAATTGGATAAATATGGCATAGTTCATGTGGAAAGTTTTTCAGACCTGGATTTTGACAAAATTTGTGTGTTGAGCCAATATGCAGAAGGAGGATTAAGTCAAGAAGATGCAGCTAAGTTTGACTATTTTCTTTTTGGGGGCATCTTGGGGGATAATCCGGCCAAAAAAAGGACTAATGAACTTATTGACAAATTAAAAAAGTCGGGAAAACATTATGGTACAAGGAATTTAACTGATAAGCAGATGCCAACTGATGTTGCAGTTTTTGCTGCAAAAAAAGTTCTTGAAGGCGCCAAAATCAGTGATTTGAAATTTGTTGATGAAGTGGAGATCCAGATAAAAGAAGGTGAGAGCACTGTTTTGCCGTTTAGGTATGTTGTCGATGGAAAGAAGGCAGTCATTTCTGAAAAGATGGTTGAGTATCTGAGGAAGAAGAAGGGGTTTTGATTTCTAAAAGAAAATATTTAAATATTCAAATTATAATTAATAATAAAAAAGAGGTATTGATGACAGGTAAAATAGAGAAGCGATTAAAAGAAATTTTCTCAAAATCGTCTCAATCAGCATTAGAATTTCTAACAACATATGGTTGGGCCTTTATTGTTATTTTGATTATGATAGCTACATTATCTTATTTTGGTATTTTGCAGCCAAGTAAACTGTTGCCAAATAGGTGTAATCTAGGTTCTGAGTTTGGGTGTGTGGATTATTTAATAGCCGAGAATGGATTACAACTAAAGTTAAAAAATAATGTCGGATCACCTATTATAATTGATTCATTTACTGTTTCCCATCAAAATATAAATCTAGATTGCAGTTCATCAACAATTGGGGCTTCATGGAATTCCGGCCATTTAAGAGATGTACCAATAATCTGCAATTTTTCCAACACAAGAATAATATCCGGAAATAAAGAAAAAATTAACTTGATGATATCATACTATGGGGTCGATAGTGGCAGTAATTACATAAGCTCTGTTCAAGGTGAGATTCTTGCTCCTGTAATTAATGCTACAATTACAGTATCGGATAATAATATATGCCAAAATGCAGAAGATAATGGTCTGTGCGATGGCTTGGATATTGTATTTGGCCTAGGTTATAAAACTGCATGTTGCAGTGAATATAATTTATGCTGCTCATAAAAACAAGATTTAAAAACAAAATTACAAAACTAGTTCTGAAATGGTAGATTTTAACAAAATAGCCCATAAATGGCAGAAGAAATGGGAAGAGAAGAAAATCTTCAATGTGAAAGAAGATTTGAAGAAAAAAAAATTCTATTGCCTGGAGATGTATCCCTATCCTTCTGAAAGACTTCACATGGGGCATCTAAGGAATTATTCCATAGGAGATGCGCTTGCCCGTTACAAGAGAATGCAGGGCTTTAATGTTTTATATCCGATGGGTTATGATTCATTTGGGTTGCCGGCTGAGAATGCTGCCATAAAGCACGGAATCGATCCTGAGAAATGGACATTGGCGAATATCGATGCGATCAGGCAGCAGCAAAAAGACATGGGTTTTTCTTATGACTGGAACAGGGAGATTGCAAGCCTGCACGAGGATTATTACAAATGGAACCAGTGGATATTCCTAAAATTTTATGAAAAAGAATTGGCTTACAAGAAAAAAGCTGCTGTCAATTGGTGTCCAAGCTGCAATACAGTGCTTGCGAATGAGCAAGTTGTGGAAGGCAAATGCTGGCGATGTAGCAGTGAAGTTAATGAGAAAATGCTGGATCAATGGTTCTTTAAAATTACTAAATATGCTGATGAATTACTAGACGACATTAAAAAACTGAATAATTGGCCTGAAAGAGTCAGGGTCATGCAAAAAAATTGGATTGACAGAAAAGAATGGATTGATATTGATTATGAAATCGAAGGAACTGACAAGAAAGTAACTGTTGCAACAACAAGACCAGATACAAACTTTGGTGCAACTTTTATTGTAATAGCGGCAGAACACCCATTATTATCAAAAGAAAGCAATCTAATCCCGGATAAATACAGAAAAACTGTCGATAGTTACATAGAAAAAGCAAAGAAAAAAACAGTTGATGAAAGAATTAATGAGGGTATCAAGAAAACTGGTGTTTTTACGGGTTTATACTGCATCAATAATTTAACTAAAACAAAAATGCCTGTATGGGTCGCTGACTTTGTTCTGATGTCTGTTGGAACTGGTGTTGTAGTTGGAGTTCCCGGGCATGATATAAGAGATTTTGATTTTGCAAAAGAATTTAACTTGCCAATAATAAGGGTTGTGGTTGGGCCTGATGGCGACAAAACTGGGATAACAAGAAGGGAACAAGTCCAGGAAGAAGCAGGAACTATGGTTAATTCTGATTTTTTGAATGGAATGGATATTCACAAAGCGAAGAAAAGGATAATGGATTATTTTGAAGAAAAAAAATGGGGAAGGAGATCCATACGTTACAAACTAAGAGACTGGCTTATATCACGTCAAAGATATTGGGGCACACCAATTCCAATAATTTATTGTGAAAAATGCGGCATTGTTCCTGTTCCTTATGAAGATCTTCCTGTTAGATTGCCAAAGCATGACAAATGCAAATTTACTGGAAAAGGAAATCCATTGGCAACCTGCAATGAGTTTGTTGAAACAAAATGTCCGAAATGCAAAGGAAATGCAAAAAGAGATACTGATACAATGGACACTTTTGTTGACAGCTCGTGGTATTTCATAAGATACTGCTCACCTAAATTTGAAAAAGGGCCTTTTGACAAGAAAGCAGCAGAGTATTGGATGCCTGTTGATCAATATATTGGGGGGATAGAGCATGCAATATTGCACCTGCTTTATGCTAGATTCTTTACAAAGGCATTAAGAGATATTGGATTAGCTGCTGTTGACGAGCCTTTTTCAAGATTGCTGACCCAGGGAATGGTGATAAAAGACGGCGCAAAGATGAGCAAAAGCCTTGGCAATGTTGTTGACCCTGCTGAAATAAGCGACAAATACGGACCTGACACAGCAAGGTTGTTCATTTTATTTACTGCTTTGCCTGAAAAAGAATTGGAGTGGAGTGATAGGGGAGTTAATGGTTCATTTAGATTCTTAAATAGAATTTACAATTTAATTAATGATAATCTGGATAATATTTCCTTGAAGCATTATGACGAGCGTAAATTGGACAATAATGACAAGTATGTCTTGAGTAGGATGCACCTAACAATAAAAAATGTGACTGAGCATATTGAAGATTTTGAATTTAGCCTGGCAATTGGAAAAATAATGGAATATGTCGATGTTTTACAGAGATACAAAGAGAAGAATGAGGGAGTTTTTGGCGAAGCTGCTAAAAATCTTGTGTTGTTGATGCTGCCTTTCATACCTCATTTAAGCGAAGAGTTTTGGCACATGATCAAAGGCAATGGTTTTGCATCATTACAGAAATGGCCTAGCTATGATGAAAATAAAATAGATAAAAGAGCAGAAGCAGTCGCTATGTTTATTGAATATACAAGAAAAGACATAATTGAAATTTTAAGATTGACAAAAATAGAGAAACCAGAGAAAATTAAGTTATTTGTGGCTGATAAATGGAAATATGATTTTATCTCCAAATTGAAAGAAGAGATGAAAAAAACACGGAATGCCGGAGAGATAATCAAAACAATCATGTCCTCTGATTTGAAAAGATATGGGCAGGAAATAACAAAACTAATTCCAAAATTAGTGAATGATGAAACTAAAATAACCCAAATTGTTTTGGATCAAGAAACAGAATTTGATGCTTTAAACAATGCTTCTAAGGATTATAAAGAAGAGCTTAATTGCAGTATTGAGGTTATAGCAGCTGACAAATCAAAAGAGAGCAAGGCAAAACAGGCATTTCCAGGCAAAGCGGCTATTTTGGTTGGGTGAATTATTTTTCCGTATTAGAGCGTTTATGATTACTTTGCGAGGGCTTTTTATTCACATTTAAATATTTTAATTTTTGCCAAAATGTGGATGTGTGTGACCTGATTTTTATTGTGCTTAATCTTTCTATCCAGAAGTGCTCTCTAATCCCAACAAAGAAAGAGGCAAAAATATAAAGTCCGTACAGCACAACCCCCACACCTAAAAGTATGTAAAATATTGTAAATATCTTTCCTGCATCAGTTTGTGGCGTAATATCACCATAGCCAATTGTAGTAAGTGTGAAGGTGGAGAAATAGAGCGCATCAATGAATCTCCAGTTCTCTACATAATAGTAAAAAATAGAACCAGTTAACAGGATTATTACAATCAGCAAGAATATAAATACTAACCTTGCTCGGTATTTGGTCTTTTCGCTTTCTTCAATGCTTTCTAGTTGTTCCTGATCTATCATCTGTGAGTTTAGCGGTGTATTTCAGCACTGGTTTATATTCTTTTCTGAATTTTATATAAGAAAATGAAAATTATTGTATTCTTCCATATGTCAAAAACCACCAATCATAGATAGGTGGCACAATTTCATCAGCCTAAATTTCAGGTGGTTTTTGATACTCAAAATTCCAATTTTTATGACTGGTTTTTGAGCATCATGAAAATGCTATGCATTTTCAGGATCCCGAAAATCTTTGATTTTCGCGACACAAAATCCCATGCTATGTTTAGCTACACATAAACTACTTATCTTAGACGAGTGGAATTTTGTTGTTTTAGCTGCTTCTTGAACAATAGTTTATATCTTTTGCTAAAATTGTTGATTACTTGACCACGTTTTTTTATGATATTCTGTATCAAGCTTGAGCATCTGAAAGCGTGTATCAAAATCCCCAATATCAATATCGGCACAACTATATGGAAAACTGGGTTTATCCTGATAAGCAAGGATATTCCGGGGAAAATCAAAAGAAACAGGAAAAAGACTATTATAAAGATGAAACTGGTGAATATCTTCCTTTCACTGAGCTTTTCTTTTGGAGACAGCCTTGTAAAGAATGTTAAAATGTCACCCAGAAGATGCTTTACATTCCTTACTATGTTCAATGCAGGTAAAAATATTGCGATTGCTGTCAAAAAAATGATTATATTCAGGATAAACCTGCTTTTCAGGAATTCCACCAGTATTTCACTATAAAGATTCCAGATAAAAAATCCTGCTGTCAGGATTATGAACAAAGAAAAAATATTGTTCAGAATTGTTTTCCATTCCTGTGCAATTCTTCTTGCATTGACTTTGTTTGTAACCATGCTTAAGGAAATGCTGTTCAGAAAGTTGGAGGTATATTTGACACTCTTAACTAACTTTGCAGGGATTATGGCATCCAAAGAACTGTGAATTTTTTTATAATTGGCTATTGAAACGGACATAGCAAATGAAGAAAGCAAAATGATCCCTGCGGTTATGCTCACTAAGTCAATTCCAGCCAGAGAACCCGCTTCTTTTGCAATCAACAGCGAAAATTCCCCTACTGAAAGCATCGCTACACCAGCAAATACAGCCTGCTTGCCTGTGTAGTTTGAAAACAAATAACTTCCAAATCCAATTGTAAAGAATTTAGACAGGATATTCACGATGAACAGAGCCAGTATAAGAAAGATGCTGCTGAAAATAACTGAAAAATCAACAATTGTACCTATCGAAAAGAAGAATAAGGCTGTAAATGTCAATATGAATGGGTGTATAGATTTCTCAAAATTCTTTGCCTCTGGCAGCGACGCTACTATATTGCCTGCCAAGAATGCGCCTACTGATGGAGAAAGCTTGAGCACTATTGCAATATAGGTCATAATGCCCAACAGACCTAATGATACAAAAGTAAATGTATCTTCTGTCCTGTATTTTATAAGCCAGTTGATTATGGGTTTTAAGATTCTCAGCAGAACTAAATAAGCTACGAGCAGTATTACCAATGAGATGAGCAAGCTAGTTAAAATGTTCAATGGCTCCAGCACCCCATTTGCTTTAAGGCTTGAGAAAAAGGTCAATGCAAAAATTCCAAAAATATCTTCGATTATGAGAATTGCTATCAATAAGGGTATTTCATCCCTGCCAGCAAAACCTTTTTGGTCCAAAATCTTGAGAAAGATTACTGTACTTGTTATTGATATGATCACCCCTATAAATAACGCTGTGACAAAACCAAAGCCGAATAATAATGCAGTGTAATATGACAAAAGAAAGACCAAGCCGAGCTTCAGTACGGCTATGACAATAGACCTTAATCCCAGATTAAACAAACGCTTTAAACTAAATTCTATTCCGATCGTGAAAAGCAAAAGAACAGCCCCTATCTCTATCGCTGCGTTGATCAGGGAAGTATCGGATATAAGGCCTAAAGCGTTTGGACCCACGATTGCTCCGACTATTATGAGCCCCAGGACAGATGGCTGCTTAAATCTTACAGCCAGCACGCCACCTACAATTGAAAACAGCAGAATGATCAATAATTCTATATTAAACGCCATAGCATCAATTAAAAGTAAAGGATATATAAAATTATTGAAAACAAAAACAATATAAATAAGATATTAACTTTAGATTTAAAATTCTAAATGAAATACAAAATCGCTGTTTTTGCAGGAGATGGTGTAGGGCCTGAGCTGATAGATGAAGGCATCAAGGTAATTGAAAAAGCAGCTGAGCTTGACAAGTTTGAGATTGAATGGGTGAAATATCCACATGGTGCAGAGCATTTCAGTGAAACAAAGGAATCGCTGTCGAATAAAGCCTTGAAGGAGATAAAAGATTCATGCAAATCAGTTTATTGCGGCACATTCGATAATTCTAAAAACGGAAATGCTGCTGAAAATAATGTCTCATCTGCCATAAAAAATTATTTCGACCAGTTTGTGAGCCTGAGACCTATAAGACTACTTCCAAATGTGCAAAGCCCGCTTAACGGCAAAACAGACAAGGAGATTGATTTTACTGTAATCAGGGAGAATACAGAGGATTTCTATAGCGGGATCAACGGCAGAGTGAAGAACGGCAAGAATAAGCATCAGTTTGATTTGAACAATAGCACATTGAAAGCTAAATTCGGGCTGAATGTGGAGGCAAAAGGCGGCGAGATGGCCTATCAGATAGGTGTTTTGAGTAAAAAGGGGTGTGAAAGGGTCATCAAGTTCGCTTTCGAATATGCAAAAAGCAAGAACAAGAAAAAAATTGCGGCTGTCGACAAGGCAAATATGATCGAATGCTACGATTTTTGGAGGGAAAATGTCAATAAAGTTTCAAAAGGCTATGGCGACATCAAATGTGAATTTGAGTTTATTGATGCAGCTGTGATGAATTTCATAAGGCAGCCCGAGAAATATGAAGTCATAATCGCCCCTAACATGTTCGGGGATATTTTAGGTGATTTAGGGACAGTGATGCAGGGAAGTCTGGCTGTTGCAGCAAGAGGAAATATCAATCCAGGGGGAATTTCAATGTTCGAGCCTGTCCATGGGAGCGCTCCCGGACTAAAAGAAAAAGGTGTTGTAAATCCGATCGCAACTATCTGGGCAGGGGCGATGATGCTCGACAACATAGGGCAGCAAAAATCAGCTGACCTGATGATAAAGTCCATTGAATATGTGCTAAAGGGAGGCAAAACGATGACTCTGGATCTGGGCGGCAACAACTCGACATCTGAGATGGGAGATGCAATCAAAGATAAATTTATTGAATTGCACGATTGAAAAAGAGTTGTTTTGATAATTATATCCTATTTAGAAAGATAATAACAACAAGGGATTCAAACACGGCTTTTCTTGGTGAAAAGCCTATTCGCAAAGTAAATTTCCACACTGTGTATGGAAATTTACTCTGCACTCAATTTTCATCCAGGTTGTTACCTTTTCTTCGAAGTCTAAAACAAATGCGAAGATACATATATTTAAATACGAAATTTGATTCTATTTCTATATGAAACTTGATAAAATCCTGGTTGTGTATACCAATCCAACAACCAATGAGTACAGATTGACACTGGGTAAAGTCAAGAAAGTACTGAAAAAATACAGGGCTAAGTATAATCTTGCTAATAGGGACAAGCTTAAAGATATCCAGTTTGAAAACCATGACCTGGTGATTGCTGTTGGGGGAGATGGGACTTTCTTAAGAGCTGCCCAGTTTGTCAAAAATCAGCTTATATTAGGAGTGAATGCAGATGTCAAGAACAAAGAAGGCTTTTTTATGCAGAGCGATAAAAAAAATTTTGAAGCCAGATTAAGAAAGATAATCAAGAACAAATTCAAGATAAAAAAGCTGCATAGGCTGGAAGCTTACATAAACAATAAGAAAATCGAGAATCCTGCGCTGAATGAGTTCTTTATAGGACCAAAAAGAGCTTATCATGCTGCAAAGTATATAATCCAAGTTGGTGAGAAGAAAGAAAGACAGAAAAGCAGCGGAATTTTGGTTACAACTCCGGCAGGAAGTTATGCCTGGGCCAGTGCCTGCTGCAGCAAAATACTGTCTTTGAATGTAAAGAAATTCCAATTTGTTGTCCGCGAACCATATGAAAGGAAAGTCTACAAAAATTATAAGCTAAAATATGGCGTTTTAGACAAAAATAAGAAAATGAGTTTTGTTTCAGAAATGCTTGACGGCGTTTTAATTGCTGATTCTGTTGGCAAAGAATTTAGTTTCAGGAATGGCAGCAAGGCAGTTATAAAAATGTCAAAGAAAGACCTTAATACAATATGGTTCGATTAATTAAAGACGTTGGGGAAATTGGACTGCTGGGTAGAATTAAGAGTAAAATAAAACTATCTAGGGATGTTGTTGCCGGAATTGGTGATGATGCAGCTGTCTTGAAGTATGGTAGAAAATATCATATGCTTTTTACAACAGATTCTTTAATCGAGAATATTCATTTTAAATTAAAAGGGATAAAACCCGAACAGATAGGCAGGAAAGCTGTTGAGATCAATGTAAGCGATATAGCTGCAATGGGCGGTTTTCCAAAATATATGTTGGTTTCTTTGTCTATGCCAAGAAATACTGATGTAAGTTTTGTTGATAAACTGTATAAAGGCATTAATGAAGCAGCAAAAAAATATAAAATTTCTATTGTAGGCGGGAATCTGTCAAGATCCAAGCAGATTAATGTCCATATCTCATTAATTGGTTTTGTTGAGAAAAATCTCTTATGTTTGCGCAGCAATGCAAAAGTCGGAGACATAATTTGTGTAACTGGGAAATTAGGCAAGAAGGCAAGAAAAGAACATATTGTAAGAAACTATCTTGAACCGAAGGCGCAACTGGCTCAAGGTAGAATTTTATCCAGATTTGTTAATGCCATGCAAGATGTCTCTGACGGACTTGGTTCTGACTTAAGAGCTATATGCCGTCAGAGTAAAGTGGGTGCAATAATCTACAAAAGTAAATTTTCTAAATCTAAAAACTTTGATAGATGGTACATGCATGTTGATTATTTAGAGCTTATCTTTACAATTCCAAAAAATAAATTGAATAAATTAAAGAAAACTAATGTCAAATTTTCTGTTATTGGTGAAATAAAGAATAAAAAAGAAGGGATATTCATGATTGATAAAAATAAAAAATATAAATTAAAGCAAGGTTATGATCATTTTAGAAGCTTATAATAAAAGTAGGAGGACGCGCCCAAGAGTGGGCAAAAGCCGTTACAAATAGCGACCTCGCTCCCTTCTCAACCCTGTGATCCATAAGCACCGATGTTCTTGATTACCGCTGCATTAGGTGCAAAGCACTTTTGCAAATGCATTTCCTTCCAGACCTTACGGATTTTCAAAATCATCAATCCTACGGGGCAGGATCTCAACGTCAGGAACAAGACTAAATGCAACAACGAAATGCTGCCTCTTAAGCTTCACTGCGCCTAAAGCACATCTGCGCTGACAGGTGAGTGCTGACCACCCAGCAAAGTCCTCCCAGAATGGGTAAGATAAGGGTATTTTAAAGGTTTATGGATTTTTATATATACCTCAAGAACTAATTGGGATAAATCAAACCAACAAGACAATCAAATAACCTATAAAGCAGCCGAGGCTTAAGACCGGCATCGCCGGGTAAAACTTGTTCTGCTGGCCTTTGAAAAGAAGAATCCCTAATGCGATTGTCACAATTACTGGTATGATCAATGCAATCAAGAATCCCGTAAGAACAGTGTGCTGGAGCATCAGGCCTTTCATCACAACGCCGGCAAAGATCAGGGTAAATCCTATATCACCGCCACCAAGAACTGCGATTGACTGTCCTGAAGTGGATTTTCTTGAAGTTTTGCCTGGCTTTGCCTTTATTTGGGATTTTGAGGACAACCTTCCTTGGACTAACTTCCCTTTTTCATAGGGAATGAGCAATCCTGCGAAGACTTTTGATTGTGACTGGAATTCTGCGAGCTTAACCATATGCTTTGTCTTGAAAACTGCTATGAAATCATAAATTGATATCAGGATCAATAGCATGAAAGCTGCGAATAAGTTAATCATCGGCACGAAAATCGCAGCCAACCCTCCGTAAATAAAAATTTCAGAAAGATTCTGCAGTATAATGGTAGGTTTGTATAATTTTAAGATTGAAATTATCAAGGCTAATATTGCTGCGACTACACTGTTGATGAAAGCAGCTAATGCAATGGACAAAGTAAGCCAGACTGTGATAAAAAACCAGAACTTCCAGATCATTGGCTTGTTGAATTTTATCAAAAGCAAAATCAGGATAGTTCCTATTAAAATAGCCACCATTATGTAAATAAAAGAATAAGATTCGTTTTGCACTTCGGGCCTTTCAAGATTGAAAGGCAATGGATTGTAAGCAATTTCTTTAGTTTCAGCTGTTGTTTTGTGGTCAATATATTGATTGATAACGAGCAATCCGACAACTTGCGCCATGAAGAAGAACAGGATTAATGCTGCAGTGACTTTGACTGTGTGCTTCATTTTTGAGATTAGTTATAGAAGATTAATAAATGCTTCTATTGAAGTTAATCCATCTTTAAACCGAAAGATTTATATATAAGTATATAATATAAATTTATATAAGAAAATGGCACAGGAACTAAAAACAACTTTTCATCAACCAAGATTAGACACTGTTTTGATGGTAGAAGAAGCTGTAAAAAAATACAGTGGCGAATTTGGAAAATTTCAGTTATGGAGAAAATTGCCAAAGGCTGTAATGTACCAGACATTCCAAAGAATACTTGACTATTTAGAATATTCCAATAAGGTAGCTTATGATAAAGCCGGAAAGGTAGGATGGATTTTCAGTCCTAAAGTTTACAAAAAGTTTAATCAAAGAAAAGACTTGAAAAGGTGATTTCTATAGGAAAAATACAGCCTTCTGAGATTATGTGGGCAGCTCCTAAACTGAAGAAGGCTTTCTACAAATTGAGGAAAGCAGATCCTAATTTATTCAAACAGATTGACTCAGCATTAGATGAAATTGAAAAGAACGCTTTTTGCAGTATCCTATTACCTAAAAGACTGATGCCAAAGAAATGGGAACAATATCCCAATGTTTGGAAATATGATTTGCCTAAGGGATGGAGATTATTTTATACTGTTGCTCCACCAGACAGACCGGGCAAAATTGTGGTATTATCAATTATTCTTAATTGGATGTCTCACAAAGAATATGAAAGGTTGTTTAAGTACTAATTCTTATATAATAGGAAATTCTACTGTTTTAATAGGACTTTTGAACTTATATGATGGGATTTAGTCTTATATAATAGGAAGAATATCTTAAATAATGGGAGATATTTATGGGATTACTTATATAATAGGGGAAATACTTATATAATGGGAATTTTGTATTTGGTCCGTGTGTGGATTTTCACCAGTATACAAAAATAGCCGAAATATTTCTTGGATAATAGGTAAAAAATAGAAAAGTTTATATATTAGTTACTTACATAATGGGAAATATGATTTATATTATGTTATACATAAAAAACAAGCAATATACTAATTTCTACAGTGGCTTAGTTGGGGAAAATGATAGTTGTATCTTGACTTAACAAATTTTCCTGAAAATGATCCCAACAAAATTGGATTGTATGCTTAATTAGCTAAAGTGTCATTAAAAAAGAAGGGAGAAAATGAAGCAGATACAGATAGCATTATCTCTAAGTTCAAGGACCTTTCAAAAGAAGACAAGATTGAGCTGATTTCTTTTTTTATCAATGAGCTGAAAAGGCTGCATCAGGTAAGCGAGCAGGAAATCTTCCAGAAAAAAGAGATTAGCATTCCTGCCGGTGTATTTTCTAATGATAAACTGAGCTCGCTTGAGGCGATTGTCAAATATATGAAGGAAGAGCTGAAATTAAGATTTTCTAAAATCGGCAAATTGCTCAACAGAAGCAACAAGACAATCTGGACAACTTACAGCAAAGCTGTCAAGAAAATGCCCTATCCTTTCGGCTTTATTTCAAGAGATATCCTGATTCCTGTTTCTGCAATTTCCAACAGATCGTTTTCAACTCTGGAAAGTGTTGTCGGCTTTATCAAAGATCTTGATCATTCAAACCATGAAGTTGCCCTGATGCTGCATCTTGATGACAGGACAATCTGGACAGTTTATGATAGAGTCAAGAAGAAAAGAGGTATGAAACTTGATACAGAATAGAGTCCACAAAATTGAATTATTTGTAATTTTAGTAGCTTTGATTTTATTAGGAAGTGGACTTTACCTGCTTGGGCCTGCGATAACCGGTTTTGTAGTGCAGGAATTTAGCTATGAAGATGACTTGAATCTGGTTGTTACCTCAAGCGGGAATTACACCTGGGAAATTGAAAATGCTGGTGAATTGAAGTCGCTAAAACTGGACGGTAAAGTCACTAATTATGGCAAGGCAAAAGTCTACATTGAAAGCAATGGAATCAGGTATCTGGTATTTGACAGTTCTGTGCTGAATGAAAGCGATGAAATAGCAGCATCAAACGAATCTAATTTAATAACAGGATTTGCTGTCAAAGACAATGATGATGGGGAGGAGGATGACGATGAAAGCGATAAAGACAAGAAAAAGAAGAACAAAAAACCAAAATGGGATGGCGATGATGAATTTATTGTAGATGGCATCACTACTATTAACTTATCACAATACTTTACAGATGATGATGGAGATAATCTAACATTTGCTGTTTCTGATGTTGATGATATTTCAGTTTCGATTGACGAAGAGGTAGTTGAATTAGAGCCTGAAATTGAGACCAACTTTAACACAACAATAACATTCATCGCTTCTGATGGAATTGCCAGCAAGAGCCAAATTGTTGATCTGATAGTTGTCTTTGAAATTATTAATGAGACAGTACCAATAATAAATGACACAATAAATATAACGCCAATAATAAATCAAACCAATGAAACAATCAATATAACTCCAATAAATGATACCATAAATCAAACTCCAATAGTAAATGTTACAAATCAGACAATAATTAATGAAACAAACGAAACGCTGGATAAAACAATCACAATAAATCTTGCTTATAATTCCGGGACAGTCTATGATGCGAATGACAATGGAGAAGAGAGCATCAATGGTGTTGTTGATTTAACTGTTTCAGACAGTACGTTTAACTGGGATGCTGATGAATCAAGGCTTTGCACAAGATGGGAGGTTTATAGTGCTGAAGACACTACATTAACAACATTCTGTAATGGAAATTCTGATTGCTGCGCGTTTATTGAATTATTGCCAAGCGACAGCAATTGGAGTGCTGTATATTATTCAACATTTGGCAAGGATGGAACTGGGCATGACAATATTGTCTCTGCTCAATTGATCTATTACGATATCAATCTGAGCGTTGATAATCCTAAATCTGACATATTCAATTCTGTATGGGGCAATCTGAGCGTCAAGTTCTTTGAAGATGAAACTGAGTTTTCTGATGAATGTGTTGATACTTGTGCTTTTAGTGGCTTCAATAAGAGCAGTTACAAGCTGATATTCGAGATTGAGGATGATGCTGTATTGAACATTGACAAGCTAAAGTATGATGTGTTGATTGATGTCAAGAATTCAATCCCTGTCTTGCTGAAGAATATTTCAGCAATAAATGTGAGCAAGAACAAGAATACAACAATAAATCTTTCAAAGTACTTTAGCGATCCTGATGGAGATAAGCTGAGTTATGGATATTACAAGGCAGATAATATCACTATCTTGTTTGATGATGATATTGCCACAATTGTTCCTGACAAAGGTGTTGAGGGCATCAGGTTCACTTATCTGACTGCGAATGACTCTGATGATTCTGTGAGCTCTGACATATTCATGGTCAATATAAGCGAGGAAGAGTTCAAGCCAAAAGTCGTGATCGGGCAGCCTGTAAAATGGAAGAGCACTATTTTGATTGATGTGAATGCGACATCGGTCAATTTCAGCTTGCCTGAGGGCGCCTCTAATGTAACAGTCAATATCCTGAATGATAGTTTGGAGACTGAATTATCAAGCGAGAAGATAAAAATTATTGAAGATGGCAAGGTTAAAGACAAAGATGAGTTTGAAGCTGAGAAAAAGCTTGAAAAATTAGAGAGAAAAATAAGCATTTTGAAAGAGGCAGAGCTGAAGGAAGCTGCAAAAGTCACATTTGATGCAGAAGAATTTGATTCTTATGAGCTTGACTCAAAACTGGAGGAACTGTATGATAAACGGTCAGAATTTGAAGAAGAATTAGGCCAATTAACGAGTGATAATTTAATAACAGGGAAAATTGTTAGCAATTTAATAACTGCCAATGTAGTTGCCTTGACTGAAACAGAGATAAACGAAACAAAACCAACATTATTCATCAATGAAAGCTTGGATGAGAATGTTGAGATAACTGTTGAGTATGAAACAGAAGCTCCGATTGCGATTGAAAGCCAGATTGATGCAAATACGAAGCAGGTGAAAATTGTCTCTGAGACTTCTTATGAAGATGTACTTTCTTATACTATAATTGATGATGTTCCGCAGGAAGCTATCAAGCTTTACTGGATACAAGACAGCGGAAAGACATTATTTAGTGATGTTGATTACTTTGACGACAATGCAAACGGATTGGTTGACAGGATTGAATGGGTCATCCCTCATCTTTCAAATCAGACATTTGAAGTTACTATTACAATCTTGAATGTTCAAAGCTTCCCAACAGTTGGCGGCAATTGGACTGTTGGGTTTAATGTAACCGGGACTGGTAATTTGACGATATTTGGTTATGATGGAACAAGCTATTCTGAATTAAATGATGATAATTCAGCTACTATTGATGATTTGACAATATTGGAATTAAAATGCAGCAATGATATTTTATTCAATAAAAACAATTTGATTAACAATGAGAATATATATTTAATAAACAATAACGATGAAAAAATAAGATTAAATGATACAATTGATGGATCGATAATAATAAAATCACTTTACGCTGAGAATTACAGCTGCGATGATCAAACCAGTTATTGGACAGTGCAGGTCTTGACTTCTGGAATTCATAATCAAAGATTTAACTTTTCCAATCAAATTGCAGATGCGCATAACTTAGCTTCTGAAGCCGGGACTACTTCTAATGGAAGCATAAACCAGTTTGTTGATGATACTGACACTGATTTCTTGTTGGGTATTTTCAACGACACTAACATTTCA
>CEQE01009361.1_pt1 | contig 119855 bp, 103 predicted proteins | sample 356201 | NCBI WGS metagenome assembly CEQE01 (sample SAMEA2619970, study PRJEB7988) | marine metagenome | biome: marine biome (ENVO:00000447); feature: mesopelagic zone (ENVO:00000213) & marine oxygen minimum zone (ENVO:01000065); material: "saline water (ENVO:00002010), including plankton...
ATACTTTTTTGATTCAGACACTTCGAAAAAGCAATGTCTTATCATAATCATACATACATATATCATATCATAAGGCTTTGGCAGTGAGCGAGTTTCCGACGGATATCGAAAAATTCTGTGACGATCACAATATACAAAACGAGACTTCTTATCCGGACTCAAAAGAGCTTCTTCTACTCTGGACATATCAAGCCTCGCAAGATCCAATTTGCAAGGACAAAAATATCCGCATCAATGCTGTCAGTCCTGGCCCTGTAGAAACCCCGATCCTCAAACAGTTCCGCGAGGTATTGGGAGATGAGCGAGTTAATAGTGGCATCAACCGGGTTGGGCGTGCAGGAACGGCTCATGACATTGCGCCTCCAATTCGGTTCTTGGCCTCCGATGCATCACGCTGGGTAAATGGAACCAACCTGGCTTGTGACGGCGGTCTTGAGGCCTCTGTCATGGCCGAAGTAATGGAATTCTAAAGGAGATAAAACATGAATGTTCAGCTATTGATAGACGGACAAGCGGTCGCAGCGACTGATGGACGAACCTATGATCGTTTTGATCCAGTAACCGGCCAGATTGCCAGCACGGCAGCGGCCTCTTCCAAAGAAGATGCTCTAAAGGCAGTTGAAGCGGCTGCGGCGGCTTTTCCGGCTTGGTCTGTGACAGGCCCTGGACAACGGCGAACATTTCTGCTCAAAGCAGCGGATGCATTAGAAGCCAAAACCGAAGAATTTATCGGCAAAATGATTACCGAAACAGGCGCAACTGGTCCTTGGGCCGGCTTCAATTGTATGTTGGCCGCTGGCATGCTGCGCGAAGCAGCGTCAATGACAACCCAGATCACTGGAGAAGTCATTCCGGCCAACAAACCGGGCTCATTGGCGATGGCTCAGCGCAAGCCTCTTGGCGTCGCCTGGGCATTGCACCTTGGAATGCTCCAGTAATTCTTGGCGTTCGCGCTATCGCGATGGCGCTAACCTGTGGGAATTCAGTTATCCTCAAGGCCTCAGAGCTCTGTCCAGCAACGCATTTGGCAATAGGTGAGGCTTTTCAGGAAGCCGGGTTGCCGGGTGGGGTGGTGAATGTGATCACCAATGCGCCTGAAGACGCAGCGGATGTTGTCTCAACATTGATTGCTGCTCCTGCGGTGCGTCATATCAACTTTACAGGTTCAACGGCCGTGGGCCGCATTATTGCATTGAAAGCCGCCAAGATACTCAAACCAGTACTTCTTGAGCTCGGCGGCAAAGCCCCCATGATTATTCTTGATGACGCCGACCTTGAAGGGGCCGTTAATGGCGCAGCCTTCGGGGCCTTCATGAACCAGGGGCAAATATGTATGTCGACAGAGCGGTTGATTGTGCATGAGGGCATCGCCGATCGTTTTGTAGAGGCTCTGGCTGCCAAGACCAATGCGCTGCCTGCAGGCAATCCGAGGGATAAAGTTGTTCTGGGCTCACTTGTTAACCTCGAAGCTGCGGAAAAGATGGATGCACTGATTGAGGACGCAACAGCAAGGGGCGGCAGGGTTGTCGCTGGTGGCAGCCGCGATGGCTCAATTGTAAAAGCGACATTGATTGATGATGTGACATCCAAGATGCGCATTTATGCGGAAGAGAGTTTTGGACCTGTTAAGCCGATTATTCGGGTTAAAAACGATGCAGAAGCCATACATGTTGCAAATGACACCGCCTATGGTCTTTCGGCAGCTGTTTACAGCCAGGACATCAACCGTGCCTTATCCGTTGCAAATCAGATCGAAAGCGGGATTTGCCATATTAATGGCCCAACCGTTGGTGATGAAGCTCAAATGCCCTTTGGCGGCGTGAAAGATTCAGGCTATGGTCGCTTTGGGGGAAAGGCAGCTATCGAGGCGTTTACATCCATACGCTGGGTAACGATTGAAGATCCAAAACAGCAGTATCCATTCTAGGGTCAGATGGCAGGGTTTTCCTAGGTATGGGAATCAAAGCAGTGTCAACCTTAGGGCTTGTACAAAATCCATCTATCTATTCCGGGACTCTCACTTCTTATTTCCACTGCCTAAGTTCGATAGTCAGCCCATCGGGGTCCTGTATCTCCGCCCTCATTGAATCTCCCAAATCTACAGGGCCCATCGTTATATCTATCCCTTTACCCTTAAGGTATTCTGTGGTCTTGTCCATCTCTTCCACCTCAAGGGCTATGGCTTTGTATCCGACCTGGAATGGTTGTGTGGATTTAGGAGCAGGGTTTTCAGCCGAAATAAATTCTATAACTGTATCGCCCAATTCCACATAGGCAATTTCTTTCATGGGTGGCCAATCCACTTTATTCCTGCCTTTAACCTTGAAGCCAAAAATTGTTACATAAAAGTCAATACTTTTTTCAAAATCACTGGGAACAATCTCTACATGATCAACCCTCTTAAACATGGTCTTACCTCCTTGTTTGATTTCAAAAGAATTCAATTTTGCGCCAGGTGAGTATAGGAAAAGACGCCTCGTGAGTTAAGCAAAAAAAATAACTGGAAAATGGGCAAAAGCAAACACTTTTTTATCACCTTGCGGTCACATTTTTTGCGGACAATATTATTCGAGATATGTAGAGATAATATCCAACCACTTAAAATAGCGAGTAATTTAACTCTAAACATTTTATGATTAATTCTGAATTATGCGGCACTTTTTCCAGAAATCCAGTTCCGCATGCACATTTGCCAGTTTTCGGTCAAATTTTCTCTCTTCAAAGCAGATATTTGTTTTGGAAAAACCCAAAACGCTATCATCCTGCTCTAAAACCCACTTGAATCCCTTTTTTCGTACATTTTGAACATAGCACTCTTGCCAGATCGCTGCAAACCATTTATCAGTGCATGCCATCTCAGTGCTGCCAGCCAAGCTCAGCCCGGTAATGGTGCCCCAACGGAAACGCTGACGCCACATGAACGTGCCAACGCCTGGCGTGATAGACGATCCGGGCACCCGCTTTCACCAATCTCGTAATGATCCATTCTATAGACCGGCGCGCATCTTCACCCCACAAATAGAATCGGCGAATCAAGTGGAGCAGGTTGTAGGCGAGAAAGCCCATTTTCAGCCGGGCTTCGTTCGCCGGGAAACGGTGACAACTCGTCTTGTCCCAACGCAGAGTATTCTTGCCTTCTTTGATCCGGTTTTCAACATCCCCGCGCCCGTTGTACACTTTGACAACTTTACTCGCGGCAAGCTTTGAATTAGTCACGATGAAATAGTGGCGGGGAAACAGTTCCCCAAAATGCCACTCGATCTTCGCAACCACCCATCGGCCTCTATCCCAACTTCCCGCTTGATATTTCAGGTCCATGTACTTTACCTGCCCGTAAAATTGAAATGTGGTTGTTTTCGGGGGCGCCATACCATTGCTTGGATCATCGGACGAGCGGGCGAAAAACATCAGGCAAATAGGGATTAGGAATGAATCGCAAAACCTATTAATTGTATCCAAGAAATTTATCGGTAACAATCCGGCCTTCTGCGATATCAAGCTTGGTTAAGGCTTTTTTAATCGCCTCAACCATATCCGGTGGACCAGAAACCATATAATGAGCAGTACTGCTTTTCGGAACTTCTTTTGATATTATATCAGCGTTTATGAATCCTTGATAAGCGTTTTCCATGCCAGTAGTATCCGATAAAACATGAACCAGATGGTAATCGGGAAGCTTTATGTTTTCTAATTCATCCCTGAAAGCTATATCCTTTCTGTTCATATTGCCATAGATTAGGATAACCGTGCCGATGTTTTCATTTTTTTTGTCGAGGCTTGTAAGAATACTCCTGATCGGTGTAATGCCAATGCCTCCAGAGATCATGACTGAAGTCCTGCTTAATCCAAAGAAGCAAAATTTTCCAAAAGGACCCTTTACGCTGATAGTTTCTCCCTTTTTAAGGGATTCCAGTCGATCGCAGTATTGACTGCCGGTCATCCGTTTGGTGAATTCAATGAACTCGGATTCACCTGGACAGTTACTTAGTGATAAGGGACGTGTAAGTTTGTTACCTAAATCTACTAACATATATTGACCGGCAGTGAAAGTGAAATCTTCGGGCTTTTTGAAACGATAACTCACCGCAGTCGGTGTCCTGTCTATTCGTTCAACAAATTCAGTACGGTATTCCATTGTCCTGATTTTACCTCTATTCTCATTTGCATATTTAAAGGGGCTGTTTAAGAATATTGTAAAAATAACAACGTTAATAAACGGAAAACTTTTCCATGATATCGGACTATATGTCTGGAAAATATTTCCACCTATCCAGATATAGGAACTAATTGTGGCAATATTGTGAGACTCTTTTCAAAAGTTGTACATCTTGCCAAGTTCCAAATATATCAGATACACACAAAATACGGGTGATCTGCAAATTATATCACATATTATCATCAGCTTTGATATAGTAGTAGTCGCAGTTTTGGCCTCAATCAAGCGACCACCATATATAGCGGTATAGTTAATGTGTTTATGCTGGTTTGATTGACCGTGAGGACACCCATTTGTTCGTGTCGGCGATAAGACCCTTGACTGACTTGTGCCTGAAACTCTCCAATATTAAATTACCTATCGGCAACAAGGTAGATGAATTCCCCATACGCCAGGGTTCATTAGTCCGGTCTCGGTTCGGTCTTCATGGCTGTTCATCCCAGAATATATAGTCTTCCGGACAATACATAGTGGCTTCGTTGACCTCATCTTCAGGGTAGGTTTCCAGGTCGGCGACTTCGATCTGTCCAAATTAGTTTCGAAAAAACCTCCGGACATACCTCGACGCAGCCGTCGCAATGAGTGCAGTCAGCAATATCAACAACCGGTTTTCTCATTGTCATCCTCGATTAAAAAAGGCATGGGCGTTTTATTATACCGCGCCATGCCCTTAGGTCTCTTACCTGAATGCTATCCAGCCGCAATGACGGCTTTGCCAATCTCCTGACCGAAGTCGACACATTGTCCGATGGCGTCTTCCCCGGGGGCATATTGAACCCGCAGGCCTTTTACCGGGATGTCGAACTTCATGGCTTCCAGTTCCCGGGTGATGTACTTGACGGCTTCGCCACTCCAGCCATATGACCCGAAGGCCGCCCCGATTTTCTCCTGGGGCTTGAGTCCTTTCATGTAGGTGAGCATGTCCGCCACACTCGGGAAAAGCTGGTTGTTCAGCGTCGGTGAGCCCACCACGATAGCTTTGGCATCCAGGACTTCGGTCATGATGTCGCTGCGGTCGGATTTGCGGATGCTGAAGGGTCGGGCCACCACCCCGGCTTCTACGGCGCCGGCCACGATAGCGTGGGCCATTTTTTCAGTGCTGTGCCACATGGTGTCATAGATCACGATTGCTTTTTTCTCCGGTTCGGCCTCGCACCAGCGGGCGTAGGCATTGAAGATCCGCCCCGGATCTTCACGCCAGATGATTCCGTGGTCAGGGCAGATCATGTTAAGCTTCAGGTCCATCTCCACAACTTTTTCGATTAGCTTGATGGTCTTTTTCGAATAGAGCATCAGGATGTTGGCAAAATACTTCTTGGCATGCAGCATGATGGCGTCTTCAGTTTCATCATCGAAGACCTCGTTGCAGGCATAATGCTGCCCGAAGGCATCACTGGAGAATAAAATTTTATCTTCGTTCAGATAAGTGAACATGCTGTCCGGCCAGTGGAGCATTCGGGTTTCCATGAACGTCAGGGTCCGCTTGCCGATGTTGAGGGTTTCACCATTTTCAACGGCATGATAATTCCATTGATTGGCAAAATGGCACTGCAGGTTCTTCAGTCCCATTTTCGAGCAGTAGAGCGGTTTTTCTTCACCAACTCGGTACATCACATGCGGCAATGAGCCGGAGTGGTCCATTTCCGTGTGGTTGCTGATGACAATGTCGATCTCTTTCGGATCGATGATATTGGCAATATTGCTGAGCAGCTCCTTAGAAAAGTCTTCTTTAACGGTATCAATTAGAACATTCTTTTCGTCCAGAATCAAAAAGGCGTTGTAGCTGGTACCCTGATGGGTTGAATAGCCGTGAAAGTCACGAATATTCCAGTCGTTCACGCCGACGCTGTAAATGTTCTCGGCAATTTTAATCGGTTCCATATAGTCCTCGAAATTTTACGGATGGGTTTGTTTAACCGGGCCGATTTCCACTGGCCCGGGTGGTCATAACCGCCGGTCGGCATTCCCCGTCGGTGGTTACCGGTCTATTCTTCTCCTTCAAAATATTCTTTGCCTGTACTGCACACCGGGCATTCCTAATCTTCAGGCACGTCTTCCCATTTTGTGCCGGCTGCCACGTCATTGGCGGGATCGCCTTGTGGTTGATAAGAATTCCCTTTTGGGGAGCGGAATGAGACCAAATTTCAAGTTGTGTACGGTAACCGAGTGAATCACAATATATGGTGTCGCAAAGTATACAATAACAATTATCATCCAGATGCTGACGATTGAAATTCAGATAACGGATGTGAGCAGAGGTGTCAACAGGATATTTAGTTGCAATTTATAATTCTTTTGATAAGCTATTCGCCGATCCCGATACACAAATTATCAAGCTCATAAAAACATGGTCGATATTCTTATAATTTAAAGAAATAGTATATACCTCTTTACTATTATAAATCGAAGCGTGGCGAGAGAGCTATGGCTAAACAGCAAAAAAGAGAATCTAAATTTGCTGATAATTCACATAAAAGTGAAGATTTAAAGAAAAAGGCGCATTCTTTTTTGAAAGCTGCAAGAAATTCAACCCTGAAGGTTCACGACTCGGTTGATCTTGGTCAAAATATACATCTTCAGAGCAAAAAAGTGGCCGGTTCATCCTTGGTGTATAAAGAGCAGGTTTTGCATATGGCTCTATTTGCCAAAAAAACAGACGGCAAAGGTAATCGATACACCTCCTGAGATTTTGTCAAAGGTACAATTGAAAAGCCTAGGAACGACTCCCGTATAATTCAGGGATAAATATAAAAGAATGAGGAAACCATGCGTTATTTTTTAAACACTCTTTTATCTTCTATCTGTTTTCTATCATTTTATGGATGTGTTTCAACCACACCCAATATCAGTATTCTTGATGAAAAATATACAGGGAAAAACACAGAACCTTTTTCTTCAGTGACGATTACCCTGAAAACCCTATTTAAAGAAAATAACTTGTTAGCCAGAGAATTGGGTAAGCTGCCTGATTTACAGGATGGCATCACCGTTGAAGAAAAGCAGGGGACAGACTTGCTATTAACGCTGTATATGGAAAATCAAGCTGCGTTTGGTCAAATGTTTCAACAGATGTATCGGGTAGGCCTGTCTGAAAAGAGAAAATATTGCACCCCGCTTCAGGCGCTGTTCTGGTTGTCCAAGAAAAAAAAGATCCCCGGCATAAAAAATCAAATCAATGCGTATTCAACACAAGACCTTTTAAATGATACATGGAAATTAGGTTCTCTCCCGGAATATATTACAGATCAGCAGATGCGCCTGCTGATTGAAAATATCCAAATCGCCTCAGAAAAAGCCCAATACATAGACATGTGGAACAAAAAAAAATATGAAACGTTTGCACAAACCCTATACTGGGATCATAAAAGAGACAGCAAAAAATCCAGAGAAAATAGAATATTCACAAAAAATGCCAAAAAAATCATAAAAGAAATACTAAATGCAAAAAAAGAAGACCCCAACTGGAGTGACTATAGAAAAACCGTGATTCGATTAAATTCTCCGGAATTAGTCGATTATTATTCAAAAAATCGTCTTAAATGGGTAGACTGGCGATCCCTTCCGACAAAAACGGTCAACAATCTGTATGTGTTTAAAAATGGTGTTGGTGATTGTACGGCCATATCAAATTTCATTGCTGAGTGCCTTCGCGCAGGGGGATACAATGCCTATGAATTCAAGGTGGCCCCGCTGCGGAGTGTAGACAACCATCACTCCATTGTTGTTTTCAAGGATAAAGGGAAAACATATGTCATAGATAATGGTAGATCATTCCCATGCGGTATCATCCGTTATGCAAAATATATGGACAATTAGAATTTAACAAACAAAATGCACCCGGTCGAGCCGGTGATCTGGGTGGTTCGGCTTTTTAGAAAAGGCGCTGACAACGAAAAATTTTAAAGATAAAAATAGAAATAAAATTTTTAATTGTTCATTTAGCAACGAAGTTACAGAACAAGAAATAAAAAACATGCTGGCAATCTCCCTTTAAACAAGAGAGTCATAGGCCCTAAGAGTCCAAGCGAGTACATGGATAGATTCACAAGAAATACTATGCTTGATGAAACAATGAAAAGCCATCTCATAGATATTGAAACATATGGGGTTATGAATGATGATTATGATACCTTTTTTGAAAAGAGGATCATAGCAATAAGCGACGCATTAAAAGGCAAAATAATACTGCAAGATTGCGAGCTTTTTCATTTCCCGGGAGAAAATGAGAAAGAGCATCAGCCTTCGGCACTGTGCATGGTTACAAATGGTAGATGGCCAATGATAAATAGAAGATGGAAAATAAGTCCCCTAATCCTCAGTTTTCTCCCAGTAACAACCTGCCGGGCATTGGTCCGCGAGATGGCTGCATGGCTCAGGATGTATGATCACGTTACAGCCTGAAAGCCTGCCGGATAGCTCCTTCTCTATATTGTCCATAGTCTCGTGTGTTTCTTTTATCCTCTCATTACTGCATACGGTGAGGTGCAAGTCAATATGCCTCTCACTGCCAGCCTTCCTGGTTCTCAATTCATGGAAGTCTTTTACATCTTTACTGTAAGACTCAAGTACGTCATGTATAACCTTCACCTCATCTTCAGGCAGCACCGTATCGAGGAGTCCATGGATAGACTTTCTGGTGATGGAGAGACCCTCATAAAGTATCAGCCCCGATACGACCAAGGCCGCAAGGGAATCAAAGACATGGTATCCGGTTATAACGATCAGGAGAATCCCGGCAAATACCCCAAGAGAGCTGTAGACATCAGCGCTGAGATGTTTTGCATCAGCTTCCAGAGCGATGGAGTCCGTCTCTTTTGAGATGCGTTTCAGGTATGTGGAGATAACAATATTGACAGCGGCAGATATCCCCATGACTGCTAACGCCAGGCTTGGGAACGAGATCATCTCTTCTGTAAAGCCTCTTTTTACAGCCTCATATGCGATAAGCAGTGCAGCAGCTACGATGAGGATGGATTCAGCCAGAGCGCTCAGATTCTCGTACTTGCCATGCCCAAAGGGGTGCTCACTGTCAGCAGGCATTGTCGCTTTTTTGATGCTTGCATAGGCTACAAAGGAGGCAAAGAGGTCAGTTGCACTGTGAAGCGCTTCTGACAGGATACTGATGCTTTCCGTCAGAATACCTGCTGCCAACTTGATTACCACAAGTATTGTGTTGGAGACTACTGATAATAGTGCGGCCTTTTCTTTCTTCATTGCAGAATCTTCTTTAAGGCCTTAATGAAGGTGTTATTCTCATTTACCCTGAGACTGTTCTTAAGAACACCCTCCATATTTCTGATAAGCACTCCTTCTGAAAGCAGTCTTTCATGGACTGGGGAGGCATTCTTCAGGCTGAATGGAATAAAGTTGGCCTCAGATGGATAGGGCGTTACGCCGTCAATCTTTTCCAGCTTCCTGAAGAGCCTTTTCCGCTCTCTACGTATAATTGTCAAGGTCTTTTCCACCTCACGGTGACTACTGATGGTCTCAACTGCCGCTGTCTGGGAGAGGGAGTTGACATTAAAAGGCAGCCGTATGTGCCAGCGATGGAGGCGACACGGGACACAGCTCCGATATGCTTGGCGCACCAAAGTACAGGCTCGCCAAAAGAATCGCGGCGCTGATCCAACTTGCAGTGCAATTTTTCACGGTCGGCACGGCAATACCTCATTGAGGCCGTTGTGTCGCCATGTCGACGCAAGCCGCCATAACGATCAACGAAGCGGAGAGAGGCCCAGTCCGAGCCCCAAACCCTCGCCAGGACCGCAGCGCACAGTAGAGTGACGGTTCTCATGTGACTTGTCTGCTGGTTCATGCCAACCAGGGCGAGCATCAATCGCTCAGCTTACCAATGCGGACCTCGACGCCCCGTCGGACTCGCTGCCGAGCGATGCCAAACTCGTGCTCAACAATCACCCCCATCCTCCTTGCCCTCTTCTACGATACTTTCACACAGTGCCGTGAGGCCGGGGACCGGGATAGGGGAGCAGGTGTCTTTCTCCGGGTTGTACATTAGGCGATAGGACGCGCTCCGGTTCCCCTGCTGGGACATGTGTTGCCATCCGCCGACGAAATAGGGGCACGCGTCATTGAAGCAAACGTACATGTGCTCATTGTCCCACGTCTGCCCGAAAGGATTGTCCGGTACGGTCCATTTGTCGAGCCGGCCGTCGCAATGAGGGCAGCGCAACGTCTCCTTGATCCGCCGTTTTCTCTGTTGCACTTCTTCTGGGCTGAATACCATCTCCGATCCCAGCACAGGTTGAGGCCGTGGCGTGCGGTCGGCGTGCCCGCCTATCCACTCGGCATAGACGGCGTATATCGGGTCGCTTGTGGAAAGGTGGTCGGCATATTTGTCGTCGCGGGGCCGGGGCCGTCCTCTTGACACGAACGTTTGCGGCTTTTCAAACCCGCCGGCCCGCGAGAAGAACTCCTCCACCAGGATCACCCGTTCTTCTTCGCTACTGTCACACCAAACACGAACTGCTTTGTCAGGAAACATCCGGTTGGAAAAGACCACCAGGAACAATCCCCCTGGTCTAAGGACTCTGGCAACATCTTTGAATACGTCTACCGGGCGGGTCAGGTAATCGACAGAGACTGTGTTGAGAACCACATCGAAGATGTCATCCCCAAACGGCAGCCGGGGATCCCGGTTTATGTCGTGCACCACGGCGTCATCCACAGACGGATTGGCCGAAAGCTCTCTGAGATTCAAGCCCAGGCCCACTACTCGGGACGGTCGGATATCGGCCGGGATATGGGAATCCCAGGAGGCCATCAGGTCCAGAATCACCGGTGACTCTTCAATGACCAGTTGTCCAATCACGCTTGTGACCGTCCGCAGGGCCAAGGAGTCCAGATGACTGACCATCCGGTCCTGGGCGTAATACTCTCCATCATCGCCTTCATCTAATCGCTTGAAGGCGTCGCGTGCGTCCATGGGACTGCAAGGGTATTGTTGACACTGTTTCAAGGGTTCACCGGAAACCATCATCTCAGCTTCATTACAAGAATCAGCCGGCATGATAACTTGTGTCCTCGCTTTATCTCCAGACTCCGCGCAAAGGATAAGAATTCGCTTTTTGAAAACAGATCAAGCAGAAAAACAGAGTTGTGTGGCAACTGGAATGAGTCACAACATATTGTATTGCAACGATGCGACAGCAAGTCCCAAGCGGCTTCAGATAACCGAAATTCATACCGGATGAAGATTTTATTGTCAAGACGGCACTTTGCTGCGGAATATCTGCTCCAGGGCTTCGGTATCTACGGCCGGAGAAACTGAAAACATACCATTTTTCTGAAAACAACCGTCAGACACGAGGATATGCAAGTGAGGGTGGAACCCGAGAAAATCTCCAAATATTTGAATGGCGACTACCGCACTGGGCACTGCCTTTGGATCCCTTACACCGGTTGTGTAAAAAGCTTTCAGCGCCTCCCATCCACAACGACTGAGATCCGAAAGCGGCTTGCGGTCGTAAAGAAAATACCGCTGCAGAATTTTCGGTATGCTCAACACCACATGCCGATGCGGTACGGCCTTCACCACCTCCTGACAAAGCTACTCACCGAACTCCACCTCACGCTTCTGATGGCAGGATGGACAAAAATGACGCCTTTCGCATGAGTGGGCCTATAAATATTCATAACCACGGTGATCACAACGCACACGGGCAAACCCGTTGTGCAGAATCCTGCAGTCAAAGTACCGCAACATCATCTACCCGACACAGGGGCGAAAGAATCCGTATCTGCGCTCGAACCGGTCTTTATAGACCCGTTCGAATGTTTCGAAATAATCCTCAACACACTGATAGTACGGCGAGTTTTGTGGATTGCGTTGTCAATAAACCGATTCCGGCATCGGTACGGTACCTTTCTGAAAACGGGAGCCTTCAACATATCCTCAGGTAATAACCGTGCCGGAAGCAAAGATTCCATCAAAGCCACCTGACGTTGATTATAAGCAAAAACAGGTCTCAATTTAGATCTTAGATCATTTAGCGGAAGCCATGATCCCGATCAGCCTGTGTTGCAGAGTTGGTTTCTCCGATACTGGCAAAATGCGTCCATTGAAATTTTTCATCATAAGAAATTTATCCTATATATTTAATATATTCAGACATGTTCAATTCGCGGATAATTTTCTTTTAAACATGGATTTTTGATAAAAACTTCATGCTAATATTACGCAATTATTACGCAGAAAGGCTTGAATATGCCCCAATATGCCGATATAGTGTCCAAAAATAAAAAAAAGAGATTGGAGGCTAAATGCCTGCAATCCCTTAGTATTTGTGGAGCCGGCGGGCGGAATTGAACCGTCGACCTGCTGATTACGAATCAGCTGCTCTACCATCTGAGCTACGCCGGCATGTTGTATGGATAAGCTATTGTGAATACAGATCGAAATCAAGAAAAAACTTCACTTCAAACTTTCATCAATTCGATACCTCAAAGGCGCAGCCGGATTCATTGTACGGGCATTCACGGAGCTGAGGCAGCCTATTTGACAGTGCAGATTTATCTGCGACTTCATCTCCCCACAGTTGTAATCTTACCTTCATCGAAGGATGGAGAAAGGTTTTTTCAGGATTTGCATTTTTTTTCAAATCGGTCCGGCCTTCCACTCATCTATTTTCCCTCCTATCACATTTTGCCTTTTAAATTTCTTTCTTATCACAATGAAACTGCTGCAAGGAGAATACGAACCCTTTATCAACTGACCGCAGGAGGGGCATCTCCCCTAGTGGTGACAACAGTCGATGCGCTGCTGCAAAAAATTGTTCCGAAACATGAAATAACCGATTATGCCGAACTCATCATTGAAGGTGAGGAGATCGATCGGAATGGTTTGATTCAAAAACTCATTTTCGGTGGATATACCCGTTCCCTGATTGTCGAGGAACCGGGTGATTTTAGTCTAAGAGGTGGTATCCTGGACCTATATACACCGCTTTATTCATATCCATTGCGCATCGAATTATCGGGGGAGACGGTTGAATCATTGCGATTCTTTTCCCCGGCTACCCAAAGGAGACGAAAAAGGATATCTGAGGCAATCATCCTTCCGGCAAAGGAAACGATAATAAAAAAGGATCGCCTGCATCATATCATCAGCCAAATCAGAAGAGAAGCCGCCGAGCTTGAAACGCCGGTCACTCAGGTGAGGAAAACGATCGATCAATTGAAAAATGAAGTTGTTTCCCCGGGGATAGAGGGCCTAATTCCATTCATTTATCCATCACTCAATACATTTTTTGATTATATCCCGAATCAGGCGCTCTTTATTTTAATGGAGCTGAAGGAACTTGAAAAGGCTGCTGAAAAATCCCAGGAACAGGCCGCTAATAATTTTAAGACAGCCCGAGACGAGGGGAAACTCTGTGTTAAACCGAATCATCTTTATCTGGAGTGGGAGAAGGCAAAGGCAACCTTTATGGGGAAGAAACCGTTGATCTTTGAAAGACTTCCGTTGTCAATCGGCGTTTCCCACGCGAGTCAGGACGTTCAATCATGCCGGTTTTTTGTTGAAGAAAACAGCGAGTTAAGCGGAAAACTCCAACGCCAAAAGGAAAAGGAGCATTTTTTTCTCCACCTTGCTACCTGGATCAAAGATCAAACCGCCGCCGGTTGTGATACCCTCCTTGTTTGTGGTACCGACTCACAGGCCGAGCGGTTGAATTTGCTCCTTTTCCCCTATGATATACACCCTGAAATCTTGGACGGTTTTCTTAAAGTTGCATCGGCAAAAAAAATGAAAAAAGGGCGGGTGTACCTCTGCATTGGTGAGGTTTCACAGGGGTTCGTGTGGCCGACAGAAGCACTGTCGCTTGTGACCGAAGATGAAATATTCGGCACGAAACGCCGAAAGCGGAAAAAATCCGACCAAAGGATTCAATCAGAGCAGATTGCCTTTGAAGATCTCAAAAAAGGCAACGTGGTTGTTCACGATGAACATGGTATCGGGAGGTATGGGGGCCTCGTCAGGCTCAAATTAGATGGCGCTTCAAACGATTATCTTCTGATTATCTACCAAGATAACGACAAGCTCTATCTTCCTGTAGATCGCATGAATATGGTTCGAAAGTATGTCGGGGCTGATAACATTAAACCAGTGCTTGACAAAATGGGTGGCAGGTCCTGGGAGAGGATTAAAAAACGTATCAAACGATCGGCCGAGAAGATCGCCGGGGAACTGTTAAAACTCTATGCGGCGAGAAAGGTGAAAAACGGGTACGCTTTCGGATCTCCGGACAGTTATTTTCGCGATTTTGAATCTGCTTTTCCATTTGAAGAGACAGATGACCAACTCAAGGCAATTGAGGATGTCCTTGAAGATATGGCAAGACCAACACCCATGGATCGCCTGGTTTGTGGAGATGTGGGTTACGGTAAGACGGAGGTGGCGCTTCGGGCATCCTATATGGCTGCAAATGACGGAAAACAGGTGGCAATCCTTGTTCCGACCACTGTCCTCGCGGAGCAACATCATGCTACTTTTGCAAAACGGTTCGAACCATACCCGATCCAAGTGAATTGCCTGAGCAGATTCCGCCCGCCGAGTGAACAACGTTCCATCATACACGATCTTAAAACAGGCGAGTTAGATATTGTTATCGGAACCCATCGTCTTCTCCAGAAGGATGTATCTTTTAAAGATTTGGGACTGATCATCATCGACGAGGAGCAGCGATTTGGTGTCAAACATAAGGAGAAGTTGAAAAAAATGAGGAGCACGGTGGATGTTCTGGCGTTGACTGCGACACCGATTCCTAGAACCCTTCACATCTCCCTGATGGGGATACGGGATATAAGTATTATTTCGACCCCTCCGGAGCATCGCCATTCTATCATCACCTATATTTCTGAAATGGATGATGCACTCGTTTCTGAGGCGATTCGGAAAGAGGTTAACAGAGAGGGACAAATTTTCTTTGTCCACAACAATATTCAGACCATATCGGCAATGGCAAAATATTTAAAAGAATTGGTGCCTGAGGTGAGACTGGGTGTGGCACACGGTCGTTTAGATGGGGATGATCTGGAGAAGGTGATGCTGTCGTTTCTTTGCAGAGAAATTGATCTGTTGGTCTGCACCACCATCATCGAGGCAGGATTGGATATCCCCTCTGCAAACACCATACTGGTGAATCGAGCGGATCGATTTGGTTTGGGGCAGATCTATCAACTGCGGGGTCGTGTGGGACGGGCGGAAGAACAGGCCTATGCCTACCTCTTTATCCCCAAAGAGAGCCTTCTTGGCATTGATGCGCAAAAGCGACTGAAAGTATTGATGGAACACAGTGATCTCGGTTCAGGATTTCAGATCGCCATGAGTGATTTGGAAATCAGAGGCGGCGGTACTGTTTTAGGCGCTTCCCAGTCGGGCCATATTGCGGCGGTTGGATATGACATGTTTCTTCAGCTCATGGAAAACGCCATGGCTGAATTGAAAGGGGATCCCCTCCCCAAAACCCTGGAGCCGGAAATACACCTGGACTTACCGGCATATTTTCCGGAGACTTATATCCCGGATATCGACCAGCGGCTTTCAGCATATCGCCGTCTGACAAAGGTAGCCGAATTGAGTGAGATATCTGATTTTAAAGGGGAGCTGATCGATCGGTTTGGCGCTTTACCCCGGGAGGCGGTCAACCTTCTCTCAAAAGTGTTATTGAGGGTGTTATCGATCAAAGCAGGGGTCAAACGACTCGATCTTGTCGGGCATCAACTGATGCTCAATTTTTCTGAAGCCCACATAAAGGATCCAACCGGGATCATTGAGATGATCGACTCAAATCCAAAAAAATTTGGATTTACATCAGATCAGGTTTTGGAAGTCAAGCTAACAAAACAGATCAAAGTGAGCCAGCTGGCTCAGACTAAAAACATCTTGAAAGAGATTGTTGAACGTGTTTAATAAAGAGCGCCCAAAACGCCTCTGACCCATTTTAAAAGAAAAACGAAGGGTAATAATGAAAAATAGAATTATTGAAAAATTGTTTAAACATGTGGTCGGTTTCTCAACGGTTGCTTTTCTTTTTTGTGGGATTGTTTTTTTGATTGTTCCCGGAGCTGGTGGCGCAGAGATCGTGGATCGAATCGTGGCTGTGGTGAATGATGATATTATTTCCCTGTTCGAAATGAACCAGACGGTCAAATCATTTACAGAGAGAGTCAAAACACTCGATTACTCTGCTGAAAAGAAAAAAAAAATACTCTTTAAAATCCGAGAGGATGTTCTTAACCGCCTCATCGATGAAAAGCTTGTTGACCAGGAAATTAAACGCCTCAGAATCAACATCAGTGGAAAAGAAGTCGATAATGCAATTAAACGGTTTAAAGAAACCAACGACTTTACGGATAAGAGGTTAAAGGAAGCACTTGAACGCGATGGGATATCGATGGTAGAATACCGCAAGTACATCAGGGATCAGATCCTTAGGGGAAAACTTGTCAATCGTGAAGTGCAATCAAAGATTGTGATTACCAAAGCGGATATAGAGGCCTATTACAAACAGCACCCTGAGGAATATGCTGGAAAGAAAAAAATTCGTTTGCGGCATATTATCATGCGGGTTCCGTCCGAAGCAGATAAAGATGGTAGGCTAGCGGTACAAAAAAAAATGGAAATGGTTCAAAAAGAGTTAAAAGCTGGACATCCTTTTGAAAAGATGGCTAAAATTTATTCTGAAATATCGGGTGAGACCGGAGGAGTGCTGGGGCTGTTCGAATTGGATGATCTTTCACCTCAAGTAAAGAAAGTCATCAAGGGGATAATACCGGGTGAATTCACCGACATCCTTGAAACCGAGCATGGCTATCAGATCTTTTTTCTCGAAGAGATTATAAACAGTGGGGGCAAGCAGGTCGAGGAAGTTTCTTCTGAGATTGAATCAAAACTTCACAAAGAAATCATCAACGACAAGTATCAATCATGGTTGAAGGATCTTCGTAAAAGGTCTCATATAAAGATTATGTTTAACGGCCGTTTAAATGCAGACTGATCGAAACAAAATTCTTGTCGAAAGTATCAAGCGACTGCTAAGGCGTGGGGCGACAAGCCACCTTATCAAAATTGTCAACAAGACCCACGCAGCTGATCTGTCGATGGTATTTCGGTCTTTATCCCTATCCCACCAGCGCAAGCTGTTCGGTATCATCGAGGACACGGAACAAAAAGGTATCCTCTTTACGGAACTGGATGAAGACACTTTTCTCGATCTGGTTGAAGGGGTGGAGTTGGATCATTTCGTCGAAATTTTGGAACAGATGCCCACCGATGATGTTGCAGATCTAATTGGGCGACTTCCCGAGAAAATGTCTGATACCATCCTTGAAAAGATGAAAGTGGAGGGATCTGAAGAGGTTGAAGATCTTCTGCGTTACAAGGATGATACGGCCGGTGGCATCATGCTTCCTGATTTTATCGCGTTGGCAGAAGACACTACTGCTAAAGAAGCGATCGAATCCCTGCAAAAAGAACACCTTGATGTGGAAATGCCTTTTTATCTGTATGTTGTGGACCGGTATGACAAACTGGTGGGAGTCATCTCTCTGAGGCAGCTTGTGGTTGTTCCGCACGAAACGACTCTTAGGGATTTCATGACCACAGACGTCTTTTCGGTTCAGACTGATATGGACCAGGAAGAGGTGGCAAAAATTGTTGCCCGCTACGATATTTTGGCCGTGCCGGTTGTAGATGGAGCCAACAAACTGGTGGGTATCGTTACTGTGGATGATGTCATCGATATCTTCCGGCGAGAAGCAACCGAAGATATGCTTAAGATGGCGGGTGCAGGGGAGGAGTTTGTCGAAACAAAGTCTGTTTTAAAGAGTACGAGGATTCGTCTTCCCTGGCTTTTCGCCAGCTGTCTTGGTGGTATAATTGCATTTTTGATCATTGGACATTTTGAGGGAAGCCTAAGCAAGCTCGCCTATCTTGCCGCATTTATCCCGGTCATTATGGGTATGGGTGGAAACATAGGAACACAGTCGTCTACCATCGTCGTACGAGGACTTGCGACCGGGCGACTTCAATTGAGAGATATCTGGTCCGTAGTTTCCAAAGAGCTGGCCATCGGTCTTATCCTGGGGCTTGTTTATGGGATTATCATCGGCATGGCAGCTCAGTTTAGATACAGTAGGGAAGCGCTGGCCGTATCGGTGGGCATCGCCTTAATTTGTTCCATGTCCATTGCTGCCCTTGTGGGCTCTCTGGTACCAATGGCCTTTGCACGGGTCAATATCGATCCGGCTGTCGCGAGCGGCCCTTTTGTGACAACCGCTATCGATATCATCAGCGTTTTTTTCTACTTTCAAATCGCCACGACCCTCCTGGGTCTCTGAAGATATGCCTATCATATCAACACCCGCCATTTTGCTGCGTCGGATTGATTATGGTGATCATGATCTCATTGTTACCCTTTTTACATTCGACGGGGGAAAAATCTCAGCCATCGCAAAATCGGCCAAAAAAAGTACCAAACGGTTTTCAGGGGTCCTTGAGATTTTTTCTGTTTTGAATGTGGTTTACAGAACGAGTCAGCGCAAGGGCCTACCTGTTTTGCAGGCAGCAGCCTTGAAACACCCATTTCAACACATTCGGGGGGACATCAAAAAAACAGCCTATGCCAGTTATTGGGCGGAGTTGATTAATCAATGGCTGGAAGAGGGTGAGAAACAGGTCCAGCTTTATCTCCTTTTCCAGCAGGTTCTGGATAAACTCGATCAAGACCATCTGCCGGAAGAGACCCTTTCGATTTTGTTTCAAATGAGATTTATGAAACTATCCGGATTTTATCCAAATCTGGAGCACTGCAGCGTTTGCCGAACAGGGATGGAAAAGATGAGAAAAAACAGGATTACTTTTGATCTTGTAAAAGGGGGGCTCCTATGTGAAAAATGTATCTCGGGGTCGTTAAACAAAAGATCGCTTTCAAAGGGAACCATAAAACAGCTCCGATGGTTTGAAAGCGGCGACTGGACAAAGGCGGAGCGGATCAGATTTTCGCTTCCGGCGATTCAGGAGGGACAGGAATTTTTAGAGGCATTCGTTCCCTATCACCTGGGGAAAGAACCCCGAAGTCTTAAATTCCTGCGACGGCTTAGGAATGATCAATAATTGGGTTCGCGCCCCTATCCTGTGTAGGCCAGGTCAAAGACAATGACTGAAAATAGAAAAATAGACTTCAGAGATATTCTAGAAACAGAGGAGATTGAAACGTCCGCCCCCAATAGGATCGATATGGGAGGAACGCTGGATATCGGCACTTTTTTTTATCCGCTTCGACATCTTGTCCCGTGTACCTTTAACATTGCGATCAATCTCAGGACAAAGGTGTCGCTCCGCCCCTTTCAAAAAGGTATGGTGAAAATTTCCTCAAAGGGGTTCAAAAGCGCAACCTATCCCTTTGAACACGCCCCCTTTGATCATCCGCTTGGTCTGATGTTTGCGATTGCATCCTACTTCAAGGCAGAGGGGACTCACATCAATATCGAATCCTCATCTCCCCCAAAAAGTGCTCTGGGCGGCTCATCGGCAGCCGCGGTAGCGCTAATTGCTGCATTTTCAGAGACCTACAAGAAAATGGGGGCAATCCCTCTCCCGCGGTCAAAAATTGCTTTGCTGGCCCATGCAGTGGAACAAAGCGTAGCGGGTGTACCCTGCGGTCTTCAGGATCAACTTGCAGCTGTTTACGGCGGGGTGAATGCGTGGTTTTGGCCCGGAGAGGTAAAAGGATCTTGTTATAAGCGGAAAATTGTCATTAAAAAAAAAATTCATACCGATTTTGCCCGACATCTCCTTTTGGCATACTGTGGCATACCCCATGAATCAAAACAGATTAACAGCCGATGGATCCGACAGTTTGTCTCGGGAAAACAGAGGAATTATTGGTATGAAATTATAGAATGTGTCAAAACTTTTGTTAAATCCCTTTCTGATGGAAATTATGAGACTGCTTTGGTGTCGATGAACCGGGAGACAGCGTTGAGACGAAGGATGACTCCTGAGGTTCTCGACGAGATGGGAAAAAAGCTGGTTGATGTTGCCTTGAAATGTGAGTGTGGTGCTAGATTTACCGGGGCAGGAGGGGGAGGGTGCATTTGGGCATTGGGTGAAAAAATTAGTATTGACCGATTAAGAAACGATTGGAGAGACATCCTTGGATCCAGGAAAGATGCCCGTCTGCTCCAGATCGAGATAGATTCAAAGGGGGTAAGAAAAGAAAAATGAATTTTCAGGAAATGATAATGACGTTGAACAGGTATTGGATGCGTAAAGGGTGCGTTCTGGTTCAACCCTATGATACGGAAGTGGGTGCCGGTACCTTTCATCCGGCAACTCTTCTCAAATCGCTAGGTCCGGAACCCTGGAACGTTGCATATGTTCAGCCGTCCCGGCGACCCACCGATGGCCGATATGGAGAAAATCCCAACCGGCTTCAGCATTACTACCAATATCAAGTGCTCCTCAAACCTTCTCCGCCCAATATTCAAAAACTTTTTCTTCAAAGCCTCAAAGTTCTCGGTATCGATCCTGAAGAACATGATATTCGGTTTGTTGAAGATGACTGGGAATCTCCTACTTTGGGTGCTTCAGGTCTGGGATGGGAGGTTTGGTTGGACGGTATGGAAATCACGCAGTTTACGTATTTTCAGTTGGCCGGAAGTATTGAGCTCTATCCAATTTCCGTCGAACTCACCTATGGCCTGGAGCGGATCGCTATGTACCTTCAGGGGATCGATAGTGTTTATGATTTGAAATGGGACGACAGTATTGCTTACGGAGATATCCATCATCAGCAGGAAGTGGAACAATCAACCTACAATTTTGAACTGGCGGATGTAGATATGCTTTTGGCGCTTTTTAATACATACGAAAAGGAAGCCACCCGGGTGATACAGGCCTCAATGGTTTTGCCGGCGTATGAATACTGTCTGAAATGTTCGCATACATTTAACCTACTGGATGCCCGCGGTGCAATCAGTGTCACAGAGAGAACCGGCTATATCGCCCGGATCAGAAATCTGGCCCGTGCCTGTGCAGAAGGATATCTGGAACAGAGAGAAACAATGGGTTTTCCGTTATCTAAAAACTCGTAATATTTATTAGAGGTGTACATGAAAACACTGTTGCTTGAAATAGGAACAGAGGAGATACCGGCAGGCTATATTGCACCCGCCTTAAAAGCGCTATCATCACGTTTACTGCAAAAAATGACCGATGCCCACATTGGCCATGGTGCCGCAAGAACATTTGGAACCCCCAGACGGCTCGCGGTAACTGTCGAAAATGTTGCGGATAGACAAAGGTCTTTAACAGATGAGATCATCGGACCTCCGGCAGGGATCGGGTTTGATGAAAACGGTCAACCCACTCTGGCGGCAAAGAAATTTGCAGAAAAAACAGGAAGTTCATTGAAAGCTCTAAAAATTAAAAAGACGGACAGGGGCCTCTATCTGTCTGTTAAAAAAACAGAAAAAGGATCGGCAACCCGTACAGTTCTTCAGACCATCTTACCGGAGGTCATTCTGTCAATGCCCTTTCCCAAAACCATGCGATGGGGATGTATCTCTGTTTCATTCGCAAGACCGATCCGTTCGATCCTGGCACTCCTGGGGGGTCAGATCGTTCCATTTGTTTTAGGGGGTATTAAAAGTAACAGGTGTGTATATGGGCACAGTTTCATGCATCCATCCCGAATCAAGGTTTCTCATCCTGACACATATGTTCAACAACTGCGCAAGGCGTTCGTCTTGGTAGATGGAAAGGAACGGCGGGAAAGGGTTGAGGATGAAATTGAAACGGCTGCAAAGGGTCTTGGTGGAAAAGTGTTAACCGATGGTGCGCTTGTGGATACTGTCAACAACCTGGTGGAGTATCCGGTTGCTGTGGCAGGGGCATTTGAAGAAGCTTTTCTTGAACTTCCCAGGGAGATACTCATTACTGCCATGCGGGAACATCAAAAATATTTTGCCCTAACAGATGAAAACGAAAATCTAATGCCGTGTTTTATTGCAATGAACAATACCGTTGTAAAAAACAGGGATCTCTCCGGAAAAGGGCACGAAAGAGTGATCCGGGCTCGACTGAAAGATGCTCAATTTTTTTACCAAAGCGATCTGGAAGTCCCTTTTAATGTTAGGATCAAAAAATTGAAAAAGGTTCTCTTTCAGGCCAGGCTGGGATCGATGTATGAAAAGATCATGCGGGTTCAAGAACTTGGGGCATTTTTGGCCGATGCAGGGGAATATGATTCAAAGATCAAGGAACAGGTGATGCGGGCCGCCCTTTTGTGCAAGGCCGATCTCGTCAGCCAGGTGGCCGTAGAATTTCCGAAACTTCAGGGGATTATGGGACGGATCTACGCGACGGTTGCTGGGGAACCTCCCCTTGTGGCGACAGCGATCGAAGAGCATTACCGGCCCACTTACTCCGGTGGTCCGCTCCCTGAAACCATGACCGGCGCGATATTGAGTATCGCCGATAAAATCGATTCTATTTGTGGCTGTTTCTGTGTTGGACTTGTCCCTACCGGTGCATCCGATCCTTACGCACTCCGTCGCCAGGGGATCGGGATCGCTCAGATCATGCTTTATAAGAAGATGCCCTTTTCCATAAAAGAGATGATCGAAAAAGGCATCGGGCTTTTTGGAGAAAAGAAAACAGATGATAAAAATGAGACCGGCCAAAAGATTTATGCTTTTTTAAAGCGCCGGATGGTCCATCTCCTCTCTGAAGAAGGATTTTCAAAAGATGTCATTGCAGCGGTTATACATGTCTCGGTAGATCATATACCGGAAGTCTGGAAGCGGGTTCAGGCGCTGGAACGACTCAGATCCGCTCCTGATTTTGAACCCCTTGCCATCGCCTTTAAGCGTGTGGTCAATATCATAAAACAGGCGGGTCGGGTTGAAACAACCGATGTTGATGAAAAACAGTTTCAGCACGGATGCGAGTCTGACCTATACAACGCCTATAAAAAGGTTCAAAAAAGGGTCAGAGAAAACCTGAAAAGAGGGGATTTTAGCCAGGCGCTTCTGGATATCGCTGGTTTGCGCAAGCCGGTGGATGTTTTTTTTGACGGGGTCATGGTCATGGCCGAGGATATAAAAATACGCCATAACCGTCTTGCGGTGTTGGGACGAATTGCTGCTTTATTTGGAAAATTTGCAGATTTTTCTAAAATTTCAGCCTAATCTCCTTTAAACTCTACCTGTTTATTGATACTACAAAATTTTTTGGTTATAAAGGAACGATAAAGGGATATTTGAACCCGAAAAGCGGAGATATCCCCGACAGTTCATCGATCAAATCTCAGTTTCCACCACCAGAACTTGCTGGAATCTTTAAGTACATTTGAAAGGGTATCCTGATGAACCGGTTTGCCTATCGCACAACTGGTCTTGCCATAAAGGCACTTTCATTCCTTTCAAGGGCAAGAATCAATATCCATGGCAAGGAGAATATTCCTGAAGGCGCTCTCATTTTTGTCAGTAATCATTTCACCAGGGTTGAGACACTCCTTCTCCCCTATCACCTCAATAGGCTTACACATTTACCGGTCTGGTCCCTAGCGGACTACAATCTGTTTGAAACCTATCTTGGTCGGTTTCTCGATAAGATCGGCGCTGTCTCCACAAAAAATCCGGACCGGGATCTATTGATCGTAAAAAGTCTTCTGACCGGAGAGGCCGCCTGGATCATTTTTCCTGAGGGCCGCATGGTAAAAAGCAAAAAGATCGTTGAAAAGGGGCGGTTTATGATCTCATTCGGCGATGGCAGACGTCCTCCCCATACTGGTGCCGCGACTTTGGCGCTTCGAACCGAATTTTATCGGAAACGGTTGTCCAAACTGTCAAAGGAGTTTCCCGAGGAGGCAAAGCGGTTGATGGGCCTTTTCAAGATAGATGCCATAGAGATTTTGCTGGATAAAAATACCTACATTGTGCCGGTCAATGTTACCTATTACCCGATCAGAGCCGAGGAAAATATTCTGAGTCAATTGGCCATGAATTTGGTGGAGGAAATCCCCGAACGGGTCATCGAAGAAATTATGACCGAAGGAACGATGTTCCTAACCGGAGTCGATGCGGACATCCGGTTCGGCAAGCCGATTGCTGTATCGCATTTTCTAAAAAAAATTGCCATCGACAACGATATGTCAGCCAGACGGAAAATCAATTTTGATGATCCGATCCCCTCAAAACAGATCATGCGAAAAACCGCCCTGGGTTTGATGCATCGCTATATTTCGGATATCTACAAGATGACGACCCTCAACTATGATCACCTGTTTGCTAGCATGCTCAAGCAGGTCCCCGGCTCACGGATGGATGAGGGGAGTCTGAGACGGAAGGTCTACCTTGCGGCAGATTTCATCAAAAAGAAAAATGTGCCGATTCACCGGCATTTTAACGGCGACCAGGCTCCTCTTCTGATCGACGATCGGTTTGATATATACAGGGATTTTATCACCCTGGCAGTGGAAAAAGGGGTGGTGAAGAAAAACGGTAAAGTGCTTGAAAAGGACCGGTCGAAATTTTCTTCTGTTTTCCCTTTCCATCGGGTTCGAATTGATAATCCCATTGCGGTTATTGCGAACGAAGTGGAACCTTTAACCGACCTCCAACGGCATTTTCGCCGGATCGCGTGGCAGCCTGACTTTTGGATCAGACGGAAGATCGTCGCCCAATTACTAAAAAACGCTGTGAGTGAATTTGAAGCAGATTATGAGGCATTTTATATCGAAGGTGAATCAAAAAAAAAGGATGTGGGCAGACCTTTTCTCGTCAAAGGAAGATCAAGAGATCTCGGTGTGGTGCTTGTTCACGGTTATATGGCGGCACCCCTTGAAGTGAAAGAGCTTGCCTGCTATCTGGGTCGAAGAGGGGTTTGGGTCTACGCCCCTAGGTTAAAAGGGCATGGGACTTCCCCTGACGATCTTGCTTTGAGAACATATGCAGATTGGTCGAAATCGGTGGATAACGGATATGCCATCATCAGCAACATCTGCAAACGAGTGGTGGTCGGCGGATTTTCCACCGGTGCAGGTCTCGCCCTTCATCTTGTAACCCGGATGAGAGAGGTAAAAGGTGTTTTTGCAATTTCTCCCCCTCTCCGTCTTCAGGATCTTTCATCAAAGTTTGTACCAGCAGTCGACGTCTGGAATCGGATCATGGACCGCTTCAAATTTGATGGGGCCAAAAAAGAGTTTGTTAACAATAATGCTGAAAATCCCCACATCAACTATTTGAGAAACCCAATTTCAGGGGTACTGGAGATTGAGCGTTTGATGGAATCTTTGGAATCGAAGCTGTCTGAAATCGTCATTCCAGCGCTGGTGGCCCAATCCCAAGGAGATCCGGTAGTTGATCCCGGCGGTTCGAAAAGAATTTTTGAGCGGCTGGGTTCGGCAGACAAAACGTATCTTCTGTTCAATTTTAGCCGCCACGGAATTCTCCTTGGAGAAGGTGCAGGAAGGGTTCACCAGGCGATCTGGCATTTTATCAAACGCCTTAGATAAACATGACGGTTTGTAAAAGACCTTTTTGCGAGCTTATTATATCTGTTTGCCAAATATTCTTGATGGAACCAGGTGTTTCGAAAGCATCATGTTCGTCCAATTTAATATTGCACACTTTCATGGCTCCCTGTCGACCTTTATAAGAAAGATTCCCCCAATAATAAAAAGGACGATGATGCTTAAAATTCCAAAACGGGAATGACCGGTGACGCGGGTGATAAGACCCACGAGAAACGGGCCTGTAATGGCGGCAAATTTTCCGAAAATGTTATAGAACCCAAAGAACTCCCCAGCATGTTCCGCGGGGATAAGCTTACCAAAATATGATCGGCTGAGGGCCTGTATGCCTCCCTGTGAAGTTGCAACAAGGAAAGCAAGCACCCAGAAGACCAGAACTTTCATTTGCATTGTGGGAAGTGCAGGAAGAAAAAAGCTGATCATTGTGATAAGCGTATAAATGCCGATGCCTGCAAACAACATTGCCTTTGTTGAATATTTTTTTGCCAGTTTTCCATAAACCAGCGCAAACGGGAAAGCGACGACCTGAATCATCAGCACCACAAGGATTAGCATGGTTATCCCGAGTCCGATATCCCGGCCATAGGCGGTTGCCATTGTGATAATGGTGTCGACACCATCAATATAAAAAAAATAAGCGATTAAAAAAAGAAAAGCATTTTTATATTTTTGAATTTCCCTAAAGGTTTTTAACAGACGAATAAAACTGTCCTTTATCGGATGCGCCACATGTTCAATAAAATGGACCTGGCTTACATTTTTCAGAATAGGAAAGGAGAACCCCAGCCACCACAGCGCGACAATAACAAAGGCGATCTTTGCCGATTCGATGGAGATAGCACCCGAGGTGCCCGAGGACATTCCGATTATGATCACCGCGATCACGGCAACAAACGGAACAGCACCTCCGATATACCCCCAGGCAAATCCGCACGATGATATCCAGTCCATTCGTTTTTTTTCTGTTACATCGACCAGAAACGCATCATAAAACAGATTGGCTCCTGAGAAACCGACCCTGGCAAATATGAATATGATTAGGCAGCTCAGCCAATCTCCTTCTTTCACAGTGGTCAAAAGCAGGGTAAAAAGAATCCCCAAAGACAAAAATCCCATCAGAAACCGTTTCTTAAACAGCTTATAATCGGCGAAGGCGCCCATGATCGGCGCCATGAAGGCGAGAAGTAATGATGCCAGTGAATTGGCAAATCCCCAATTTCCGGTTGAAACGGCATCGGCGACACCTTTAGAAGCGATATCTTTGAAAAATATCGGCATGACGGTCGTAACGATTATCAAGACAAAGGCGGAGTTGGCCACATCATACAGCACCCAGCTTTTTTCTTCTTTCGTCAGTTTCATTTTTTTGGCCTTGTTAATCTGATAAAGTATTCTTTCCTTGCAAATCCGTTGTGATGGTGATTGAACCGATATGCTTTAAATATGTATTTTGGGTTACATAACCCGGGCATTCCCCATTGAGATTCTGTCGGAAAACGAATGATAAATATTATTTTAGTCATTTTGGCCGTATTGTATGTTCTCTCTCCCTATGACATACTCCCCGACATGTTGGTCGGGTGGGGTTGGCTCGACGACCTGGCGATCCTGGGCTTTTTGTGGCGGTATTTTTATTTAAAAAAAAGAAAAAAATACGCCTACCAGCAGCAATATCGCAAAACGGAATATGCTGACCGCGGCGAAACACTAAAAGACCCCTATACCATCCTTGAGGTGGATAGAAACGCCACTGCAGAAGAAATAAAGAAGGCATACAGACGTCTTGTAAACAAGTATCATCCGGACAAGGTGGTTCATCTGGGTGAAGAGTTCAAAAAGTTGGCAGAAAAGCATTTTAAGGAAGTGCAAGAGGCCTACCAGAAAATAAAGGATCGCCTCTGATTTTTTATGAAAAAATTTTAGTGGACTGTAAGGTTTTTCAATCTATATGCAGTTTGTTTGGTAAAGTGCTATCCGTATATCCCGAAATCCTTTAAAAGCTCATTTATTCCGAGTTTTTTGACCCTCAGTATTAAAAATTCTGAAATGGTCGGTTGGTAGACTTTTACTTTCAGGTACATATTCACTTCGCTTGGTTTTCTGGCCCCTTTCTTGTTATTACATGGTTTACAGCACGCAACACAGTTTTCAAAACAGGTCTTTCCGCCCTTTGATTTGGGTATGATGTGGTCTACCGTCAACCTTTCTCCGTCTTTTCCGCAATACCCACATTTGAATCCATCCCTTACCAACACATTTTTTTTGCTAAAAGGAATCCGGTTTTTGTAGAGAGTTCGAATTACCTTGATCAGCTTCAACACAGCGGGGACTTTCGTGATCAACCCTTCTGCGCCCCGGATAATTCGTTCAGATTCCTTTAAGACCTGAACCTTTCCCTTTACGACAAGGCACATGGCCCTCTTCCAATGGACTATATTTAAAAAAGAATAGTCTGCATTAAGCAAGATACACTGTGTCATTTGATCTAATCCTCTGTCTCTTAAAACCCCCGGTCGAACTCTAAAATCGGTCAGGGCGTCTCTAAATCCCAGCGGGCTGCAATGTTAGAGTTGCGTTCAATGTAGATAACCTGACGGTGTTGGCCGCTTCGGTTTGGAAAGCGTTTGCCGACGTACCGGCGAACTTGGCAAGGATCATAACAGGGTCTTAAAATAATGTCAACATATTTCAAGAGGTTAGACGGTTAGTCGATTATGAACCCAGAAAGGGTTTTTGGCCTAGTGGCTTTCTTGTATCAATAGCGTGGAAGGATCAAGGAACAGCCGAGGACGATCTGAGGTCTTAGGCCGGCCTTTTATGATTTTGACGTGGATCTTTTTGCCTTCAGGTTGAAGTTGGATGATGGTCTCGAAAAGATCTGCAACCGCAGAAAGAGGACCGGGTATATAGTCCGGTCCGGTTGTTTTGTGGCGGTGGCTGGTTACGGCGAACCAGACCCTAAAGGCGTTGATTTTAGCGATCGCTTTCAGGTTCGCAAGTGAATTTTGAAGAGACGATCTAAAGGGAAGGCCATCGATGATTATTGTTTGGGGTGAGAACCGGGCCTGATCGATAAGGTCTGTGATCCTATCTTTGAGCATTGGAATAGTGAAGTCTGTTGTTTTGAAGGTCATGATGACCCTATTGGGAAGTAACCATTCCCATAGTCCGTCCGGCTCTTCGAAGGTGCCTGACGTCACAAGATTATAAAAGACCTCCTTGTACCAAAGATTCACCTTGTCTATCGGATCCTTGAAACTGATGTGTAGGACATTTTTTTGTCTTGAAAGGGTGTTTAATGCCAGTTGAACCAGAAATGATGTTTTTCCAACACCAGCGCGGGCTACCACCGCACCGAATCCTCCCAAAGGAAGGAGGTCTTCGGTATCGTATTCCAAGTGTGTCAGCGGATTTTGAAAAATCGGATCGTCGTTGTTCATGCAAAACCCCTCCTTTTGCCCAATCCTAACATCAGGCGCAAATTTTACTTTCCGAAGTATTCTGTAAATTCATGGGAATAACATTTTCTTATCGAGCATTTTTCAAAGATTTTAATGGATCATTCCTGGTCATCAGATATTTTTTATTATTTTTTTCTTTGTTCAAGTAATTTTTCCGCCACAGGCCGGGGGACCTGTCTGGCGGCTGAAAATTCCATGGTGAATTGTGCCTTGCCCTGGGTGGAAGATCTGAGGACCGTTGAATATCCGAACATCTCCGCAAGGGGAACCTGGGCTTCAATGATACAGAAGCGGCCTTCGTCCTGGGATCCGACAATGATTCCCCTCCGTTTGCTCAACGTACCCATGACAGCGCCCTGAAATTCGGTTGGCGTTTCCACCACCACTTTCATAATCGGTTCAAGAATGACCGGTCGGGCTTTGGCATATCCTTGAAGAAAGGCCCCCCGGCCAGCGGCCTGAAACGCCATATCAGAAGAATCAACAGCATGTGACTTACCGTCGTTGATGACAATTTTAACTCCGGTGACCGGAAATTTTGCAAAGGGCCCTTTTGAAAGACATTTTTTAAAACCTTTTTCACACCCGGAGATATACGGGGTGGGAATGGCTCCACCGACAATCCGGTTTTCAAAGACAAACTCCTTATTAGAAACCGGTTCCATATAACCGGCCACGCGACCGAACTGGCCGGCACCTCCGGTCTGCTTTTTGTGGGTATAATTGAATTCCACCCTGCAGGTGATGGTCTCCTTATAAGCCACCTGGGGTGCCCCTGTGAATACGGTTGCGTCAAACTCTCTTCGCATCCGCTCGATATAGACCTCCAAATGGAGTTCTCCCATTCCGGAGATGATGGTTTCATCGGTCTCGTCATTGTGATGGGTCTTGAAGGTGGGATCCTCCTTGGTAAACCGTTCTAACGCCTTGGACATGCCTATTTCAGATTTGTAATCTTCGGGTGTAATTGCTAAAGAGATCACCGGATCCGGTACGTGCATGGATGTCATGCTCACTCGGATTCCCGGCGTTACTAAGGTATCGCCCGAGGTGCAGTCAATACCGAAAAGGGCTCCGATGTATCCTGCCGGGATTTTTTCAATGTCTTCCATTTGATCCGCATGCATGCGGATCACTCTGCCGATCTTGACCTTTTTTCCTGTCCGAACATTGACCAATGTATTTCCTTTGGCAAGGATGCCCTGGTAAACCCGGATGTAGGTAAGCTGGCCATATGGGCCGTCCTCCAGTTTAAAGACGAGCGAGATCAGTGGAAGGTCGGCATCGCTTGAGAGAACAATCTCTTTGTCTTCATCCTCAAGGTCAATCGCCAGGTTTTTCACCTCAAAAGGAGAGGGGAGTAAGCGATTGATTGCATTGAGGAGAGGTTGAACTCCCTTGTTTTTATACGCGGACCCCATTAAGACGGGTGTCAGTTCGCGTGTTAAGGTCGCTTTTCGGATGGCTGAAATCAACAAATCGGAGGTGATTCGCTCTTCAAAGGCGGCTTCCGTCAATTCATCTGAAAACATGGCAGCTGCATCGATGAGCGCCTCACGTTTTTCCCTTGCTTCTGGAAGGAGGGCTGCAGGTATATCTTCGGTTCGGACCTCTTCTCCATTATCCCCGTCAAAATATACGGCCTTCATCTCGATAAGATCGATGATACCTGCCAAATTAGCTTCAAGACCGATCGGTATTTGCAGGGCAACGGCATTATGACCGAGTTTTTCTTTGAGCTGGCCAATCACACGGGACGGATTGGCACCGCTTCGGTCGCATTTGTTGACAAAGGCAATACAGGGCACCTTATATCTGGCCATCTGCTGGTCCACCGTGATAGATTGGGACTGAACCCCACCCACCGAACAAAGGACGAGTATGGCGCCATCGAGTACCCTTAGTGAGCGCTCTACCTCTATAGTGAAATCGACATGGCCGGGGGTATCAATGATGTTGATTTTATGGCCATTCCATTCACTGTATGTGGCAGCGGAAGCAATGGTGATCCCGCGTTCTTTTTCGATCTCCATATAGTCCATCGTCGCCCCGACGCCATCTTTTCCTTTGACATCGTGTATGGTATGGATTCGCTTTGTATAATAGAGGATTCTTTCGGTGAGCGTGGTTTTCCCCGCATCGATGTGGGCACTGATTCCGATGTTCCTCACTATAGTATTATCATTTTTCATGGGGCTTTGTGCAATGCCTCCGATAAAATATTGATGTATGAAACAGGGGCAAAAGCGAGATCATTTAGTTTTTTAAAATTGATTTGTCAAGCGATATTTTTCTAATAAATATCTTTTTCTGATCCCGTCAAACATTGATGAAACTGAGAAGGCGGGTGTTCTTTTGTTTTCTTAACCGTTTAGTGACAGGGCGCTGTCGCAGGAGTACATAGGCAGCTCCGGCGCCACCATCACAAAGCCTTGCGCTGGAGAAGGCGATAACCCACTTTCGCCATGGCTCGCTGGCGAGCCACTGAAAAACTTTGGTTTTGAGTATCGGTTTTGAAGCGAAAGAGAGGCCACAGCCACGGTTTTGCACCATCCATTGCATCCAAAAAAAAGCTGGCTTTCCTTTTTAATATCGATTTTGACTACCCGGTGAACTTCTATGTCATTTTCTCTGCGGCGGGTTGTGGATAAAGATTTTTTATCAAGGAGGAATTTGAGATCCTTAAACGATTTGAAGATATCTGAAGATTTGGAAGACTTCATCGGCTTTGTCTCATTTGACCTTTGGAAAACCATATCGATCTTATCAGTAGATTGTCCGTGGGTCAATTTAAAAAAGATTTTCAAGCATCCAGCAGAAAGCTACAGGCTAACTGAACCGAAACAACGAGCGCATTCCCCGCCCGCCTCAAAGGGCCTGCAGAGTTATTCAATTGGCATGGTCGAGGGGAGTTGCATACCAGGTCTTGAATTCCCTTCTGGTCTTGCGGGTGGTGAGAAAAGCAATGGGTAAAGAGGCGACTGGATAAAGTCCGATAACCCTCAAGGCAGTAAAATATTCGTCTGGATAAGGGGCGGCGGATCGAATCGATTGATAGTAATTTATCTGTCCTTGATCGAATTTGAAAAGATTTGAAGCCAAATAGGTTATCCGGTTCAGTATAGCGTTTCGTTGGGGCTCGAAACCGAGTTGATCTGCCAGATGGAATATTGCAATGGCGGGGAGGTGTTGAATTTTTTTTCTGGCGTTGAGATTCAATTTCAACATCTGTTTAGCCCACAGCTCTTTTTGATAATTATGTTCCAACCTTTTGCCTAGAAAAGTTAGAAAGCGATTGTTTCGAAGATATGGAAAATCGGTGACCGATTCATTGGAGGTATCCCGTACGCCTGCTTTTTTAACCTCTGTATCCAAAAGCTTAAAAAACCGGTCGTGAGTTGGCGGTCTTTTTGAAATGGCGGGAGGCGGTGCAGCTGCAAAAGTGGCACATCAATGAAAAAAGATGAACAGGAGAAGGCCGATTACCAATAAAAATTTCTTCAAAAACATTTCCTTATGTTTCTTTTGTGTTGAGCCATGTACCCTTTTCACATGTAACTATAGGATCCCGGTTATTTTTTTCAACCACCGGCGGTAATAAATATAATTTTTAAACGCTACATCTTCGCGAACCCGACCGTCAGCCATCGGCACATATCCACCTATAAGGAGCGGGGGAATTTTCGCGTGCAATTCTCGCTTAATCGACGCCTTTCCCTGTCGCAGGGCATCGAGGTCGATGCCTCCTATAAGACGCAGATCAGGGCCAAACTCCCGCCGCAGTGTCCGATAGTCCATCGCTTCGGCGTTGACCTCACAGGCCCACAGGCAATTGAAGCACCATTTCAAAATACTCGGGATCAATATTTTTGCATTGGCGTAAGTTCTGAAAATGATCGTGTGAACCTTCCCGCGGTTCAGAGCTTTCAGGATCGGGGAATAGCTTTTGAGCATCAGTTCTTCATACATCTTTGGTGAGATCAGCGGTCGGTCATTTCCTCCGATCGGCTCGCTGAAGATGGCCGCATCGATCTGAATCTCATTGAGTACCCGTTCAACCAGCCTGGTTGAAAATTGACCCTGGATCAGCATCGCCTGGCGTACGAATTCCGGGTTGTAAACAGTTAATTGCATCAATTTGTGAAACCGGTCCCACCCCTTAACCCCCATGGACTGGAAAAAGCCCCTGTGTACCCTTAACATGTTTACCTGGCCATCTGTTTTAGAACTCCGAACGACATCCGACCAATTTTCAGGAAAGCGGTCGGGATCAAGATGGTCGAGTCTGTCCTACATCGTATCGAGATCGGCGATGCCTATGGGCCAGTTCTCAAGTCTCGGCAATGGCTCCAGATCGATTTGTATTTCCCGACGTCGATCGGTTGGAAAGAGCTGATTGAGGTCGGTCTGCGGGGTCAGTCCCTCTGTTTGTCAAGCTTTGATAACTTCGTCTCTAATGCCTTCTTCAAAGTAGGGCACGCGGTCCGGAGATCCAAACCGCATAATTTCCCGGAACCGTTCCGCACTTGTCATTTCTCCTTGGGGACGGGGGGATGTAGAGGATTTGCTCATGGTTTTTCTTGGAATTCAAATTGCAAAATTGAAGGGACAATCTCAATGACATACAATCGATCGTTCGGCAGAACAATTTGATCACGTGTGATACGAAAAGACTGTATACCGGATCGTGCCGATGAAAGATCAATCCCGGCATGTAGGTCGCTTTTGTCCAGGGTGCTGGCATCCTTTCGAAGCCCCCTAACGGTGATTTTCACCTGTGGGCTTGTTGTCCCGAGCCTCTCGATGTTTGCGGGAATGTTTTTAATCTCCAGCGGAATCTCAATGGCCACTTCAAAGTTTTGTTGTCCTGCCAGCAGCAGCCAAACCAGACCCACCAGAACCAGGGTGCCGATTTTTATCGGCCAGCGATGGTGGAAGATTGAAAGTGCCTTTTCCAATAAGGAGTTTTTTTCGGGACTGCCCGGGATAATCGCCTCTATCAACCAGTCAGAAAGTATTTCGGCATCATCCACGGGTGACACCTTCTTTCCCCTTGCAAAGGATACTTTACCCCGTTCTTCAGAGACCGCTACCACGCAGGCATCACAACGTTGAGTGATACCCAAAGCCGCTCGGTGCCGGGTGCCCCATTCCTTTGGGAGACCTTCATCCGCGCTCAGAGGTAGATAGCACGCGACCTGATCAACTCGACCCTTTCTGATTAGCATGGCGCCGTCGTGTAAAGGGGATTCTTTATGAAAAATACTCATTAGAAGTTCGGGCCCAGGCTCTCCATACAGCGCCTGTCCGTCAGTAACCATGTCTTCTACCATGTCCATCCGCTCAATGATCACCAAAGCACCGATTTTCCGTTTTGCGAGGGAAAAGATCGCTTTTGAGAACTCGGGTATCCAATGCTCGGGTTTGGATATTTTTCTTAATCCGAGCGCGGAAAGGGGGTTGACCCGTTCAAGGACTTGACGGATTTCAGATTGGAAGAGGATAATAAGGAGGATGACCAGAACCTGCCAGAAAACCTGAAATACCCAGGTGGTCAAAAAAAGCCCCCAGGATTGGGCGATGGTATAGATCACCCCAAAGCCCAACAATCCCACCAGCGCCTTAAAGGCTTTTGTTCCCTGAAACCAAAGGTAGAGATGATAGGCGACCACTGAAAGAAACAGGATGTCGAGTATATCCTGGAATCGCAGATTAGACAAGAGTGCGAAAAGATGCATGCCTCCCCCTGATGATCATCAAATATACGGACAACTCGGTCTCTTTGTCAAGTAAGGATCATCCGGCGCAGCATTTCTCGGCGAACATTTTAAAAAGCGATGACGAAGGATCGATGCCTCTTTTATAGGTGCCATCGTAACCGCTTCACTTTCCATATTACGGTTTTACGAATAGATCTGTTTACATTTGAGGTTGCCATGTGATATCTAAATTACCTGTACTAGGATGTTTTGAATTTTATTTTTTTGTTTGGTTCGAGGTGACCATCGATGCGACACAAATTTGGACCGGTGAGCAGGAACGGGATGGGCATCTTCAAAGCACCGATTTCCTCGATGCGGTATCGTTGTCGGTGACATGGTGGAAATTACCCTCGATTTTGTTGTTCGCCAATCCAGTCACTTCGGGGAAAGGATTGGCGCTTGCTATTTGGAACCAAAGTATTTGTGGGGAATCAATGGACTATAAAAAAACACTCAACCTTCCAACTACCGCCTTTGCTATGAAAGCAAATCTATCGAAACGCGAACCTGAGCAGTTAAAATCATGGGAAGAGAATAGCCTGTACGATCGGATAAGGGAAAAATCCAAGGGTCGAAAATTATTTGTTTTGCATGACGGACCACCCTATGCCAATGGTTATATTCACATCGGCACCGCCCTGAATAAGATCTTGAAAGATATTATCGTTCGTTCCAGGCAGATGTCAGGTTTTGACGCGGTATACGTGCCGGGATGGGATTGTCACGGTCTGCCGATCGAACACAATGTTGACCTGGAACTCGGAGACAAAAAAAAGGATCTTACACAGGCGGAGATCCGAAAGTTGTGCCGTACATATGCTGAAAAATTCATAGACATCCAGCGTAAAGAATTCAAGCGACTCGGTGTCATTGGTGACTGGGAAAATCCCTACCTGACGATGAACTACAAGTATGAAGCTACCATCGCCAGGGAGTGCGGGAAATTCGCCAGAAATGGGAGTTTTTTCAGAAGCCAAAAACCGATCTTCTGGTGCAGTACCTGTCAAACCGCCCTTGCCGAGGCCGAGGTCGAATATCATGACGAGTCTTCGCCATCGATTTACGTCAAATTCCCTTTGAAAGATAAAATCGGTGAAACAGTTCCGGAGCTGTCAAATAAAGAGGTCTTTGTTCTGATTTGGACCACCACACCTTGGACCATCCCGGCCAATCTGGCCGTGGCACTGCACCCCGAACTTGAATATGTTGCGGTTGATGTGGGAAACGATGTGGTTTTTATCATTGCCCGGGATCTGTTGGACCAGTGTATGCAGACCTTTGGTATTACAGATTATTCAGTCCTCGTTTCCATCGATCCCAAAACCCTTGAATACAGAAAATGTATCCATCCCCTCTATGACCGGGAGTCTTTGATCATTTTGGGCGCCCATGTCACTTTAGAGGAGGGAACCGGCTGTGTCCATACCGCCCCCGGTCATGGACGCGAAGATTATGAGGTGGGGCTCCAATATGGTATTGATGTATACTCTCCCGTGGATGATAGTGGTTGTTTCACAGAGGAGGTCGACTTTTTCAAAGGCAAATTCGTATTTTCCGCCAATAAGGAAATCAATGCACGATTGAGAGATTCCGGAATGCTCATCAAGGAGGAGACGATTGAGCACTCCTATCCACACTGCTGGCGCTGCAAAAAGCCCGTTATTTTCCGGGCGACCCCCCAATGGTTTATTTCAATGGAGAAAACAGAGTTGAGAAAGAAAGCACTTGCCGAAATCGATCGGGTAGAGTGGATACCGTCCTGGGGAAAAGACCGGATATACAGCATGATTGAAAACCGTCCGGACTGGTGTGTTTCCAGACAACGAGTATGGGGCGTTCCGATAACTGTATTTTACTGTGAAGATTGTGAAGCCCTTCTCCTCGATCGGGAAATCATGGATTCTGTGTATGATCTGTTTGAAAAACACGGTGCAGATATCTGGTTTGAAAGGGAGGTTGCGAACTTTGTTCCCGAGGGTACCATCTGTAACGAGTGCGGGGGCGCTTCCTTCATTAAGGAGACGGATATTCTGGATGTATGGTTTGATTCAGGTGTCAGCCACGCGGCGGTATTGGAACAGCGCGAGAATTTAAGATGGCCCGCCGATCTTTACCTGGAGGGAAGTGATCAGCATCGTGGATGGTTTCACAGCTCCCTCCTGACGTCGGTTGGCACGAGGGATCGCGCACCCTACGATGCGGTGTTAACCCATGGATTTGTGGTCGACGCGGATGGAAAAAAAATGTCTAAATCGATCGGGAATATTGTTTCCCCAAGAAAGGTAATCGATAGATACGGTGCTGAAATTCTACGTCTTTGGGTGTCGGCAACGGATTACAGAGAGGATATCCGTATTTCAGAAAATATCCTGAAGCAGTTGACCGATGCCTATCGGCGGATCCGGAATACCTGCAGATTTATGTTGGGAAATCTATCGGATTTTGATCCGGAAAACGATCAGGTACCTTTTGGATCGATGCCGGATATCGACCGGTTCGCTCTCCACAAACTCCAGGAACTGGTTGAGAAGACACGCAAGGCTTATGATACCTATGAATTTCACTCCATTTACCATGGGCTTTACAATTATTGCACCCTCGATCTTTCCGCATTTTACCTTGATATACTCAAAGACCGGCTATACACATCGGCGTCGGGTTCTCCGGGGAGAAGAAGCGCCCAGACCGTCATGCATACGGTGTTGGAAACACTTGTCAGGCTGATGGCACCTATACTTTCCTTTACAGGGGAAGAAATTTGGCAATATATGCCGGGTAGGGGAGAAAATGAGATAAGTATCCATCTCTTATCAATGCCGGACGTAAAAGAAGAATGGAAAGACGATAATTTGGCTGAAAGATGGGAACAGTTGATAGCGGTTCGGGGGGAGGTGACCAAAGCACTCGAGAAAGCCAGGGCTGAGAAGAGGATTGGACACCCGCTGGATGCCGCCGTTACGATCGCTTCAAATGGAGATTTGTATCAAAAACTTATGCAGTTTTCTGATGATTTAAGATCCGTATTTATTGTTTCCCGGGCAACGCTGGTAAAAAGCGAAAAATCGGCAGACGCCTATGAAAGCGCTGAAATCAAGGATCTTTCGATCCTCGTTGAACCCGCGAAGGGTGACAAATGCGAACGGTGCTGGGTACACGAGCCAACGATCGGACAAAGCGCAGATCATCCCACGATTTGTGATCGGTGCATAGATGTGCTGGGTGAGTTAAAATTGGATGCCCAGACACAGGATCAGAAAATTTAGTCTGTCGGTAACCGGTGATGAGCCGGGGAAGAGATGAAAAACACCGATAACAAATACATTAGACTCGCCGCCATTTCCGGATTGGTGGTTGTTTTTGACCAAGTCGCCAAGGCCATCATTGTAAACAGACTCTCCCTTTACAGCTCTGTTCCGGTCATACCCGGTCTGTTCAACCTTACCCACATCCAAAACCCAGGAGGTGCTTTTGGATTTCTTGCCCAACAGCCTTCAGGTCTGCGAAGCATTGTTTTTCTGACCGGCTCTCTGCTATCGATAGGTCTCGTTTTTTATCTGTATAAAAATACACCGAAAACCTTGCCCTTGCTTGCAACAGGGATTTCATTGATCCTGGGAGGGGCTGTTGGAAATCTGATCGACAGGGTCCGTTTTGGAAAAGTGGTTGACTTTCTCGATTTTTATCTCGATGATTTTCACTGGCCCGCTTTTAATATTGCAGACAGTGCCGTCTCTGTGGGTATCGTGATTTTTTTATTCCATCTTCTCTTCAAAAAGATGCCGGAATGAAATGGTATCAACCAAAAGTGATTAACACAATTATCTCTCTTATGGCACCATGTCTGTACTCAATTATAAACATCTAAAAACATATCTTCATGATCTAAAGAAAAAGCAGGTGGCACCGGTCTATTTGATCTATGGCGACGAACTACTCTATAAAAAAGCATTAGAGGGCGTTTTAAACCGGATTATATCAGATTCGCCCGGCGCTTTGAAGGACTTTAACTATGAGCCGATAGAAGGTGCAAATGAGAATATTCCCGAAGCGGTTGAGCGAATAAATACATTTTCTCTCCTTTTGGGGAAAAAGATTGTGGCGATTTGCGATTCAAAGGTTTTTTACAGAAAAGAAGATCAAGAAAAGTTTCTCGAAAAAGCGCATGAAGCCTATGATAAGGACAAGATCCATAAAGCGGCAAAACACCTCTTAAGCTATCTGGCCTTTTCGAATCTTTCCTTCGATGATTTGCGCGAGGTATATCGAGACAAAATCGCTGTGGTTGACCTTTTAGATTCCCAGGCCGGCCACTGGATTGACAAGATCATCGATTACTGCCGGGACCATGGTATGACCATTCCATCGATGATGGATACCGGAGAGGTTTTGGAAAAAGCGATCGAAAACGGTTTTCCGGGCGATAATCATCTGATTATCACCACCGATTTGGTAGATAAAAGACGACGTCTTTATAACACCATCGACAAAAACGGAATCATTATTGATTGTTCTGTGCCAAAAGGAGATCGTACTGCGGACAAGAAGGTGCAGGAGGCGGTTCTTTATGAAGAAATGGGGAGAATTCTTTCCAAAAACAAGAAAACAATGACGAGGGATGCTTATCAGGTACTGGTTGAAATGACCGGCTTCGACCTTCGAACGTTTTCAAATAACCTGGAGAAACTGATCAGTTATGCGGGAGATCGAAAAAAGATAACGATTGAGGACATTGAAGCTGTTTTACACCGCACCAAAAAAGATCCGGTGTACGATCTGACCGGTTCCGTACTGGACAAAAACATTCATGGAGCGCTCTTTTTTTTAGATTCCCTCCTTGCAGCCGGTTTCCATCCGCTACAGATCCTGACCGCCATGGCGAATCTGTTCCGGAGAATGATCCAGCTTAAGGATTTTACCGATAGCGATCAGGGTAGGCTTTGGGATTCAGGGCGTGACTACGGCTATTTCAAAAGAGAGGTATTCCCCGGGGTTGAAAATTATGACCGGTTGTTCATTAAAGCGGTTGAGACATGGGAAACCGGTGAGACCGCCAAGAAAAAAACCATCACCGATCTGCTCATTGCAAAAACCCCAAAGAGTCCTTACCCGGTTTACATGATGCTCCAACAATCCGAAAATTTTACTAAAAAAGAATTGATCCATGCAATTGAGTCTCTGAGAGAAGCAGATCTGCGACTCAAGTCAACCGGACAGAATCCAAAGTTGATACTTGAAGGCGCAGTGTTTAAAATTTTAAGAAAACTCTAGGACATACCTTTTGCAATCAAAACCTGGTTTCTTTCAGATTTTGCTGTTTTTCACGATTATTTTCTTCTTACGCTACATCCGATTCCTTTGAGGTTGGGTGTGCCGAACTCCTTTCCCAATTTCTCCATTGAGGTAAGGATGTTAAAGTTGGATTTCTCCCAGTCATATTGAGATTCAGCCTTCCCTTCCCGGAACCACCACCCGTAGGCCGCGTTAATGACCTTTGGATGCATCCTTTCGGTTAGATGAGCCATTTGGACTATCTCGCCCCGCTCTGTTTCAATGATTACCTCATCTCCTTCTTGGATACCATACTTTGCAGCAGTCTCCGGATGGATCTCAGTTTTTGGATGTGGTCTATGTTTTCTTAATCGATCTACCCACCTGTAGGAGGAATGGAGGTAATAGCGGCTCTTGGAACTGGTGAGGACCAGAGGGTACTGAATATTACTCTCCTCTGGAAGGCCAACAAATCGAGGCAGCAAAGGGAGTTTATATTTTTCCGCCTGAGATAAGGCCAACTCCACCTTCCCAGTCGGTGTTTTAAAACCCGAAGATAGGTACTTTTTGAATAGATCTTGGCCCTTTAGATATCCCTTATCCGCAAACTCTTCGTAGCTGAGGCCACTTGGTTTCACAACCTCTTCTAAAAGCTCCTCATAGTCCTTGTACCAGTATTCACCGGATGTGATGGCTTTGCCCAATTCATTCAGTATCTTTATGTCAGGCCAGCATTCCACAGGGGGATCAACCACCTTGGGTCGGGCCAATATAAGACCATGCCCCATGCCCCAATGACCGATATCATTGAATTCGAATTGAGTGGCGGCCGGGAGCACCACGTTCGCAAAGGCGGCTGTCGGGGTCATAAATATGTCAGAAACAACCAAATAATCCAGGTTCATTAAAGTTTCGTGCGTCTTTCGGCTATCCGCATAGGTAAGCATGGGGTTGGTTCCCTGCATGTAGGCCCCTTTCACAGGATAGGGGAACCCTTCCAGAACCGCTTTTCTGAAAAAAGCGGGTGGGACATTCATCAGTCTGGGAATGGTGTGATGATAGGTATGAATCATTTCCTTTCTTTTTGAAGGTATGAGATCGGCCCTCACAAACCGTCCTAAGTTACTGGTTTTGGGCTCATTGGCCTGAATGTTGCCGCCCGGTACATCCAGGTTTCCGCATATGGACATCAGACAAACAAGCGCCCTCACCGTATCGAACGTGTGTACATTGTGTTCAATGGGATTCCCCCACTGGATTGCTGCTGGACTGGACCGGGCATAAAACCTTGCAGCGTCTCGAATGAGATGTGCAGGCACCCAGGTTACCTCGGACATTTTCTCCGGGGTATATTCCCGTACATGAACGGCCAGCTCGTCAAAACCGTATGTCCAGTTTTCAACGAACATTCGATCATAAAGCCCTTCCTCGATAACCACATTTAGAAAAGCGAGTGCCAGGGCATTATCCGAACCCGGTCTAATCTGAAGCCAGAACTTGGCCCTACCCGCCAACTCTGTCTTTTTGGGGTCTATACCAATCAGCTCGGTTCCATTTTTCATTTGGTTTAACAGAAGGCTGCATATGGTTCCTTCCTCGTTGGTGCTGGTGATATTGCTTCCCCAGAGCATGACAAGCTTACTGGGGTGATGGAAATCTGTCACAGGATAAAACCCGCAGCTGTGGTTCCCTGTTATTTCACGCGGTATATGACAGACGTCCTGTATTCCAACCGCGTTGGGAGAACCGAAGATATTGGCCAGGCGAATCAGCACAAAAAGTTCCAGCCCTTTAGGCATGCCTTGGCAGAAGGCGACACCTTTGGCCCCATACTTTGTTTTTATTCTGTTGAGGTTTTCACTGATTTCCTCGATGGCATTGGGCCAGGATATCCGTTCCCATTTTCCTTCTCCCTGTTTCCCGACCCGCTTCAATGGGTGTTTGAGGCGATCAGGATGGGAGAGTCGGTCCGGCGAGGCCAGGCCTTTGGGACAAACATAGCCCTTGTTTAAAAAACCGTCCGGATCTCCTTTAACCTTTACGATTTCGTTATCCTTGACCCCAGCCAGAAGGGCGCAACCTCCATGGTCCATTCTTCCACAATGTGTCTTCACCCAGCGAATTTTATCTTCCATTTGGAAAAAATTCCTTTCTCTTTCCTCCATCCTTACCGCAACACTTACCGTTTTTCTAAGTAATAAGTCTGTTTCTTTATCTTTTCCCATTCAACATTCGATGTTGGACGTTCGATGTTCGAATATTCATTTTTTTTCAGTTAACCTTCCACGGTCCCCCGGTGTAAAAATAACTTAGCGCTTATGGGATTTGGGGCACCATTCCTATAGTTCAAAATGGATCAAATTTTTCTTCATTCTGAGTATCAACATAGGTATTATACCTAATCCAGAGAAAATGGCCATTGCGGCGAAACTCCGCAAGTAGTCGCCAGTCGCATCCCGTAAACTGCCAACGATATAGGGGCCAACTGATATCCCAATGCCGAGGGTAGTGCCAAAGATACCAAATGCGAAGCCCATCATCGGTTCTGGCAGAAGCTCTGCCGGTAATGAAAATATCGCTGGAGTCAGGAGAGCTATGAAGATTCCAATAGAAATGGAAAGGATTGTGGCATGATGAGTTAATTGCGGGAGCAAATATAATAATATGGCTACACCACAGCACCCAACCGAGACAAACAGCCATTTGCTCCCAATTTTGTCAATTGACATACCCACTAGCGGTGATAGGAAGATAGAACCCCACATCGGATAACTTGCCAGAAGCCCCGCTTTGGCAATGTTTTCTCCTTGGGCAACAAAGTAATCCGGTGCATAGGTAAAAAACGAGATAATGCCGGCGTTGAATAAACCCCATGACAGCCCGACCAGCCAGACTTTCCCGCCGGCCTGTTTTATCACCGTTGGCAAATTCTGTGGGTCTGCTCGTAACCCTTCATCAGCGTTTCGGCTTCGGTATAACAAGAGGAAAAGACTTAACGCGGCTATACTGATGGCAAAGTCAACCCATATTGATGCCTGCCAGCTGAATCGGTATGCAATGATTCCCATAAAATTAAGGGATAAAATCGTACCCAGCGGCATTGCAGTGTTAAATATTCCCATCGATAGGCCTATCTCTCGATCATAGAACCATGAGGTGACAATTTTTGGTGTCACAACGACCAAGACGGTTGCTCCGATCCCCGCCACCAGTCTCCCAGTTGCCATAACCCAATAGCTGCCGGCCAAAGCAACTATTACCGATCCGAGAGCCATAGTGAAGCAACACCCGCTTTTTTGGGTCCATAACGGTCCGCCAGCATACCACTGGGAAGCGACAAAAAAATCGATGGGAGTGTAAATATGCCCATCAGTGCACCGGCCTTTGCGTAGGAGATATTTAAGACATTAACCAAAATTCGTATAAGCGGGGGAATACCTTGAAAAATAACACCAAATGTCAATAAGCAAAAAGTAGCGAGCCCAAGAATATTCCACCGATAACCGTTTTTTAAATTCATTTCCATTCCTATTTCTCTTAATCGTTTTAATAATTGAAAACCTGAAATTTTAAAGATATTATATAAAGTTATTGAAAAATCTATATTTAATGTCAACGAACGCGGACAATGAAAAGAATTGTCGGAGATAACGCTTCAATTCATTGTTATAGTATTTTGTCTTTTTAGGATAACTGCTTGAATTTTCTCATAAAAATTCTTTACTAACTGAATGAATATAGGTAATTTTTCGCTATATTTTTAAAATTGGTTTCGACTTTAATAGGAGGGATACATAGAGATATTGCATAAAACCCTTTTTACCTGGACAAGACAGGGGTTTTATTTTGTTATTAATCGCTCATTGAAGTGGAAATATGATTATTGGCACATTATCATCAATGCCGTTGAATTAACAAATCGGCTTGCAAGCCATATGAAATAGATGCGTTAGAATCAACTGACAAAGGTTCCGTGATATAAGGTTTTCTGATAAAAACCTTCAAGATACCGCAAAAACATCATCAAGAAACAAACCATAAAATCTTGTTTATCCATATTGACATTGAACCATAATTTAGCTATCTCCAATTTAACCATCCAAAATTCCAGATCAGACAAAAGGTCTGGAATGGCCCGAAACTTGGGGAATTTCAAATCTGGAACCGCTTCAACCAACAGGAAATCCATCATGAGCAAAGAGGATTTTGAACAATTTATGAAACATGCAGCAGAGAGTGATGAACTTAAGGCAAGGATTAGCGACGAAATTGATAGCGAGTCTCTGATTGCCTTAGGAGCAGAGCAGGGCTATGAATTCACCGCTGAGGATTTAAATGGATCGGTAGAGTTGAGTGATAAAGAGTTGGATAAGGTGGCGGGCGGTGCCCGATCGTCAAGTCCAGGGCTATCTTTTCGGAGTTGGAGCAAGTTTCCGGGCCGAGTGCATGATTAGCCCTCTGAGCAGGGTCGTTCAGTTTACATATCTCCATACGATTCGGCATATATCAGTTCTGAAAATTCCCGCGATATTTGATTAGTGTTTTATCCACAGTCCGTTTGATTTCAACCACAGATGGCTAGATATATTCGTACCTCCGTGAATTCACCGATAAAATTCATCTTTAGACCTTCAATGATTTCAGGGTCAACATCTTTTTCCACACTGGTTACGTGCTCGTCGGCCCAGGATTATTCACCGGTTTGCTGTTCCTTAAATTTAAACCCGCCTGCACCGCAACCGGGGCACCTTCCCGGTGGATATTCGCCTTCGTGAACAAATCCGCATATTGAACAAACAAATTTTTTCATTTTTCCCTCCTGTTTTCAGGTTATTAACAAGTTACCAGTGATTAAAGAGATAAGACATTGTTTTTTCGAGGAAGAAATATAGCGGAATTAGCCTTGTATGTCAAGAAATAATGGGCCACGATATATGGAGATTTAGGAGCACGGTATGGCAGAAAAGGTTGTGAATGGTTGCAAAAAGAGGTGAGTAGATGTGATCACCCACAGATTGATGGGAATTACCCCATTTTAGGCCATTTTGGACGGACTCATCCCTTGAATCTCCAGGTTTTTTTTTTTGAGGCATACATTTCTATAGAATTAATTGACATTTTTCAAACAACTCTTTAAGATACCGGCTTATGTGACATTCCAAGGGGGCTTTATGAATAAACTGGAACTTATAAAAACTCTTAAAGATGAAAACGGACTTTCCATGAAAGAAGCAACCGCGGTTGTTGACATATTTTTCGATGAAATGGCGAACTCCCTTGCAAAAGGTGACAGAGCTGAAATTCGCAGCTTATGTTCCTTTTATGTAAAAAAATATAAGGCTTACACCGGTAGGAACCCAAAAACGGGTGAAAAGGTCAAAATCAAACCTAAGAAATTACCGTTTTTCAAATGTAGTAAGGAATTGAAAGAACGGGTGGATTCTTAATAAAATGCAAATAAACCCTCCACCCTATAGATTTCAGGAGGAAACCATTGGGATTCCGATAGAAATCAAATCGAATGAATTCAATGAAATTGCCGGTAACACCTACCATAAAATTGTTTTTCAGATAAAATAAGAGGAAAGAAAATAAAAGCGGGGTGCCGGCTATTTGCTTGCCCAATTGAAAGCACACACATTAAGCTTCTGGGTGGTAGACTGCCCTGGAGATATCACCCACAAACTCCGGCAAATCAGTATGCCCCAACAACTGTCTGATTGCGTGTGCCTCGCCTGTATGAAACCAATAGTGGTAGATATTTCTCAACAACTTGGTACCGATACTCTCGTCTAAATGCTCACCTTCCCATTTTTGGTGTGTCTGCAAACGTCCGGTCGTCCACGTTAACGACCGAACGAACGAGTCCAAATACGTGTCAGCAGCATCGGTAACGGTGTGATAGGTGTCCCACATCCCATCCAAAGGCGGCGTACTCGCGGGTGTTGGTCCCAACCCACCTGATGTTCCAGGTCGGGCGCTAGATCGCGGCCCTGGGCCCGAACCACCCAGTACAGGTGCTCCTGGTATGCCAGATGTCCCACAATCCAGCTGATGCAGTTCATTGGTAGAAGACGCCGGCGAGCATCCTCTGCAAAAACACCTTCGAGACAACGCATGAACTCGGTACGGGCAAAACGCAACTGGGTGACCAACGGATGGATCGTTATTTTCTCCTATCCTAATTTCATAGAGACCACAGCCTGATACCTTCAATTCAATTTGGAAATTTTCCGGTATTGTTTTTTCAATGTCAGCTGGTTAATGGAGAAGCTCTAACTAACTCATTTTGAATACAATGTCCATATCTTGCCGGCAGTGCCTGAACGAAAAATCATGTTCAGACGAAATCCGACCGGATGCTCCAGTGGATTGGCGGTGCGAAACTTGAATATGTAGTTGTTGCAGTCCAATGTTGACCTTTTTAATAGGAAATGTAATATCTTAAAATTAAGTAATAACCAGTTTAGAGGGTGTTGAGTATGATTGCTTTTGAGGCAATTGAAATAATAAACACCTGTAGTGATCGGCTGAAAACCGATCTTGAAGACGGGTTCGGGAGAGTGATACCATGGGGTTTATCAGACGTCAGGAAGAGCAGATGGCGCTCCGTTTGCTGGAGTGGCAATACAAGCGAATGAATTTTCCCCTACCGGTTGCGTCTGAATTGAAACGCCGGGCGGATAAACTGGTGGATGATGCACATCAGATTGCGCGGAAAAGGGGAAAAAACGTTCTTTCCATCATCAAGGATCTGGTGGGTGATCTGAAAAAATAAAATATTGATAATTGAAAATCGCCGTATTATTCGATTTTCTATTGCAAAAACCAACGACGATCACCACTGTTCGAAATATCTGTAACAAGAAGTAAAATGGAGGTATCATGATAAGAGCAGGCGTTGTGGGTGCGACCGGATATGCGGGTGCGGAGCTCGTACGAATTCTCACAGGGCATCCGGGTGTCAAGCTGGCCATCGTAACCTCCCGTCAATACGCTGGAGATGCGTTCGACAAGGTCTTTCCATCCATGGCCGGTGTGGTGAACCTAAAATGCCGCGAATTTACCATAGATGGCGTCTGTGACATTGCCGATGTCGTATTTCTTGCGCTTCCTCACAAGCTCCCCATGGCATATGTCCCTGAACTGCTTGAGAGGGGAAAACGGGTGATAGACCTTTCCGCTGATTTTAGATTCAAAGATGGTTCAACCTATGAGGCTTACTACCAGCCCCATACCGCTAAGGATTTTCTTGACGAAGCAGTGTACGGGCTTTGTGAAATTTACCCTGATCAGATAAAAAACAGCCGCTTGATCGGAAATCCGGGCTGTTACCCCACCAGCGTGCTTTTGCCGCTTATCCCTTTGTTGCGGAGCGGTATTTTGGATCTTCATTCCATCATTGCTGATTCAAAATCAGCGGTCAGCGGCGCCGGCCGCTCTCTTTCTCTCAAGACACACTTTTGCGAAGGCAATGAGTCTTTCAAAGCTTACAACGTTGCTCAACACCGCCATAATCCGGAAATGGAGGAAATTCTCAGTTCGGAAGCCGGAAAACAAGTGCGAATAACATTTGTACCCCATATTGTTCCGATGACCCGGGGGATGGAGACGACGATTTATACAAATCTTCATAAGGACGCAAGTCATGAGGATGTTAAGGAGTGTCTTTCTTCATTTTACGCGGGCTCCCCCTTTGTTCGTATCAGACCAGACCATCGTCCACCGGATACTTTACATGTCAGGGGAACCAATTTTTGTGACATCGGATTCCATATAGATGAACGGCATCATCGTCTCATTCTGATGTCTGCAATCGATAACCTGATAAAGGGAGCCGCAGGGCAGGCGGTTCAAAATATGAATATCATGCTCGGTTTGGATGAAACTACCGGGCTAAGCCATATTCCATTTCCATTGTAATGAGGTCGCTGCTTATGGGAAACTTTTGTTTTTTTTAAAACTGCGCATTTTTTTGCGTTGTTTGAGGCGAGGTTCCGCCTTTCTGCTTGACTTCGAGAAGGTGTTTGGAATAAAAAGGCTAAATTTTTTTTATTTGTTAAAACGATTTCAAATTATACCATCTAAAAACCATTTGTGGAAAAGAGAGGTGACATGTCAGCAAAGTTGATCAAAGGAATCGAGGTTCGTGAGGAGATTCTGGAGGAGATTACGTCGGAGGTGGCTCAAATTAAGGAGCGGCATGGGGTTGTTCCCGGTCTTGTCACCATTTTGGTGGGTGAAAATCCCGCCTCCTTGTCATATGTCACGCTGAAAATAAAAACAGCTCATCGGGTGGGTTTTAAAGAAATTCAGGACAGTCAGCCGGCCGATATGACCGAGAGTGACCTTTTGAACCTCATTGAGCAGTATAATAACGACGATTCCATCAACGGGATCCTCGTACAGCTTCCGCTTCCAAAGCACATGAATGAAAAAAAAGTTTTAAATGCCATCGACCCTGATAAGGATGTGGATGGATTTCATCCGATCAATGTCGGGCGTCTGATGATCGGTGGGGATGAGGTCAGGTTTCCTCCCTGTACACCCGCGGGGATACAGGAACTCATTGTCCGTTCCGGGGTCGATACCAGCGGCGCCGAGGTCGTAGTTGTCGGGCGTTCCAATATTGTGGGAAAGCCGATCGCCAACATGATGCTTCAAAAGGGAGATGGTGCCAATTCAACCGTTACCGTCGTTCACACTAGGACGAAGAACATGGATCAACACTGCAAGCGCGCAGACATCCTAATCGTTGCTGCCGGTGTCCCCGGGCTCGTCAAACCCGAATGGATCAAGCCGGGTGCCTGCGTTATTGATGTCGGTGTCAATCGAGTTGGAGAAAAGATCAGTGAGAAGACGGGAAAAAAGATAGCGATTTTAAAAGGGGACGTCGATTTTGAGGCGGCAAAAGAGATCGCCGGTTGCATTACCCCTGTTCCCGGTGGGGTGGGTCCCATGACCATTACGATGCTGATGAAAAATACCCTAAAATCTCTCAAATTTAAACTCGGAATCGCCTATGAATAAAAAAGAGAGGCGGAAAACCGGGGGAGAGCTGTTCCGGGTCCCTCCCCCCCCTTCTTAAATCGAGACCTGAATATGGATTGTCGATGACCTGATCGCTGCTCAAAGCTATCTTTTTCGTCAATCCGATACAGTCAGAATTTCTGACTCCGAATTCAATTTTTTCGAACACCTCCATCAGACCGGTATCGGAGAGAACTATTTCCTTTTTTATCAATGGTTTACAACAAACTGATTGCGATTGTGCCTCTTATTGCCTTTCAAATGAGCATTCCAAAATCTTTGGTTTTTTCCATCGGGCAAAATATTAATAGAGAATCCTCTTGAATATTTCACGAAGATTATAATAATGATGTATGATTCCGATTACTGTTTAATGTAAAAAAATACGGCTAAATGAGCGCCAATATTTCCTTTTTTCTGTTTGAATTTCGATTGTGACAAGTAGACGAAAAAAGATACCCTGCTTTGTTGGAAAAGATCTCCCGCCGTCTGTTTTAAGGATCTTCAACCCAGAGGGGGAAGAAGGATTATATCCCGTATGGTTTTTGATTTTTTAGCAAAAATTTTTGGGAGCAAAAATGAACGAGAGCTGAGAAAACTCGCTCCTGTGATTGCAAAAATCAATTCTTTGGAACCTGAAATGCAGGTTAAGAGCGATAATCAGCTTAAAGCCCAAACATCGCTATTCAAAAATCGTGTGGAACAGGGCGAGTCGCTTGATGATATCCTTCCCGAGGCGTTTGCCACTGTTAGAGAAGCCTCCGTTCGGACACTCGAGATGCGACATTTTGATGCCCAACTGATCGGGGGGTTTGTGCTTCATCAGGGCAAGATCGCTGAGATGAAAACCGGTGAAGGAAAAACCCTGGCTGCCACGCTTCCCGCCTATCTCAATGCCATTTTCGGTAAGGGTGTTCACATCATTACGGTGAACGATTATCTGGCAAAACGCGACACCGAATGGATGGGAAATATTTATCAATTTCTGGGTCTATCGGTTGGGACCATTCTCCACGGTCTTGATGATGATCAACGGAAAAAAGAGTATGGTTCAGACATCACCTACGGTACAAATAACGAGTTCGGCTTTGATTATTTGAGAGATAACATGAAATTTGAGGGGGAGTCGATTGTGCAGGGCGACCTAAATTTTGCCATCGTTGACGAGGTAGACAGTATATTGGTCGACGAAGCACGGACCCCGTTGATTATATCCGGACCGGCTGAAAAATCGACCCACCTCTACTACCATGTGAACGGCATTATCCCGCGCCTTAAACAGGATGAGGATTTCACCGTAGACGAGAAAGCGCGTACCGCTGTTCTGACAGAGGGAGGGGTGGCAAATGCTGAAAATATTCTAAAGGTGGATAACCTGTTTGATCCGAAATATATCGAACTTCTCCACCACATCAATCAGGCGCTGAAAGCACATGCCCTTTTCAAGCGGGATGTTGATTATATTATAAAGGACGGCGGAGTCGTTATTGTCGATGAATTTACCGGCCGTTTGATGCCGGGCCGTCGATACAGCGAGGGTCTGCACCAGGCGCTTGAGGCGAAAGAAAATGTCAAAATAGAAAACGAAAACCAGACCCTCGCTACGATTACTTTTCAAAATTATTTCAGAATATATGATAAACTTGCGGGTATGACGGGGACAGCCGATACAGAAGCCGCTGAATTTAAAAAGATATACGATCTGGACGTGATGGTTATTCCGACAAACAAGCCGATGATCAGAATAGATTACCCGGATGTCATCTATAAATCCAAAAAAGAGAAATATGAGGCGGCTCTGGATGAGATCGGGGCACTTCATGAGAAAGGTCAGCCTGTCCTGGTCGGTACCATTTCCATCGATGTTTCAGAAAGCCTGAGCAAAAAACTGGGCAAAAGGGGAATCAAACATACGGTGCTGAATGCAAAGAACCATAAAGGGGAGGCGGAGATCATTGCCATGGCTGGTCAGAAAGGGGCGGTGACGATTTCAACAAATATGGCGGGCCGTGGCACCGATATTGTCCTTGGTGACGGTGTGGTTGAACTGGGAGGACTTCATATCCTCGGTACCGAGCGGCATGAAAGCCGCCGCATCGATAATCAGCTGAGGGGCCGTTCCGGTCGGCAGGGGGATCAGGGATCTTCGCGGTTTTTTCTGGCCCTGGAGGACGACCTCCTTCGGATTTTTGGTGGAGAACGAATTACAGGCATCATGGAAAAACTGGGAATGGAGGACGGAGAACCGATAGAACATAATCTGATCAGCAAGGCCATCGAAAATGCCCAAAGGAAGGTGGAGGGGCACAATTTTGGTATCAGAAAACAGCTCCTTGAGTACGATGATGTAATGAATCAGCAGCGAGAAGTCATTTACAAACAGCGGCGCGAAGCGTTAAGCGGCAAAAGTTTGAAAGGCGCCATAGAAGAGATGATCGATGAAAAGGCCGAAGACTTTGCGGATCTATTTACTGATGAAAAAGTGCTCCCCGAAGAATGGGATTTTACAGGGCTGGACAAGGCGGTGTTCAAACAGTTTAATTTTCGGCTGAAGATCGATAAAACTGCGGTGGACGGATTGACAAAGAGCGGACTGAGCCGGCTTATTTCTGATAATGTTCTGAAGATATATCGCGAAAGAGAATCGGTCATCGGTGATGAGGAGTGCAGAGAATTGGAACGAATTGTTATGCTGCAGACCGTCGATAACCTGTGGAAAGATCATCTGCTGAACATGGATCATTTAAAAGAAGGGATCGGTTTAAGGGGATATGCACAGCAGGACCCGCTCCTCATTTATAAAAAGGAAGGGTTTGAGATGTTCAATGAAATGATTTCAAGTGTTAAGGAAGAGGCCCTGGAAATCTTATTCAGAATCCAGATTGCCGAACCTGAAAAGATCACCGACTTACGGCAGCCAAAGGAACAACAACTCATTTTTTCCGGTGGAGATGAAGCCGAAACAAAGAAAGGTCCTGTCAAACGAACCCAAAAGAAGGTCGGTAGAAACGCACCTTGCCCCTGTGGTAGCGGAAAGAAGTACAAGAAATGCTGTGGCAAATGAGCCGCAGCGGCGATATCATACAGATCAACCTTGATTTTTATTGCTGCAGAATTTATATTCAGTGTAGATCCTAAAGCTTGTTGATTCGATATGGGGATATGACTGATTTTCCCAAATTAAAAAGCCACAATCTTTCAATACCAGAGTCGCGAAAAGGTTCCTAAAAATTGGCTCCTTACAACCATGAAACAGAAGGGGATACCCTAGTAAAGACAGAGAAGGAGCTTAAAGAGCCTCCCATGTACAAGGTGTTTCTCCACAACGATGACTACACGACAATGGAATTTGTGGTGGAAATACTCGTTCATGTTTTTAACAAATCGGTGGAAGATTCAACAGGTATCATGCTGAATGTCCACCGGAAGGGAATCGGTCTTTGTGGGATCTATACCCATGAAGTTGCGGAAACTAAGGTGGATATGGTCCATACTTTAGCCCAGAAGCATGGTTTCCCACTAAAATGTACCAAGGAAAGAGAGTAGATAGATGATCAGTAAAGAGCTTACGGTTGCCCTCGGCTTTGCGGTGAATGAAGCCAAAAAAAGACGACATGAGTACGTCTGCATAGAGCATATTCTCTTTGCCATTCTGCATGATAATGCTGGAAGGCAAATCATCGAGAGCTGCGGAGGAGATATAGAGAGCCTGGAAAAAATTTTGAAAATTTTTTTTGATGAACGCCTGGACGTCATCCTTGAAGGGGATGAATATATTCTCCAGCAGACCATCAGTTTTCAACGGGTGATCCAGCGTGCGGTGAACCACGTCCGTTCCGCTGAAAAGCAAGAAGTTGATGTCGGTGATATCCTGGTCTCCATCTTCCAGGAGGAGGATTCAAACGCCGCATACTTTTTAAAGGAGGAGGGGATTACACGGCTTGATGTCTTAAATTACCTTTCCTACAGCACTTCGAAAGAGCCTTCCCAGGAAGAGGTCGGCAGATTCGCGAAAAGCGGCAAGGAGGAGAAGAGGAAAAAAACAGATCCGCTCGAGTTGTTCACCGTTGATCTTATCCAGCAGGCTGCCCAAGGGAGACTCGATCCCCTCATCGGTCGAGAGAATGAACTGGAACGTACCATGCAGATTCTTTGCCGGAGGCGGAAAAACAACCCGATCTATGTGGGAGATCCCGGTGTGGGGAAAACCGCTTTGGCCGAAGGTCTGGTACAAAAAATCTATCGAGGTGATGTACCTGATCTGCTCAAAGACGTACACATTTATTCCCTCGATCTTGGCGCACTCCTAGCAGGGACCAAATTTCGCGGCGATTTTGAACAGCGACTCAAAGGGGTGATCGTGGCGCTGAAAAAAGAAAGACATGCGATTTTGTTTATTGATGAAATTCACACCATTGTCGGAGCAGGGGCAACCAGCAGCGGATCCATGGATGCGTCAAACATCCTGAAACCTGTTTTTGCAACTGGCGAGCTTCGATGTATCGGTTCGACAACATACGAGGAATATAAAAATCATTTTGAAAAAGACCGGGCCATGTCCCGACGGTTTGAAAAGATCGAATTGGCTGAACCTCCGATTTCAGGGTCGATCCAGATCTTGAAAGGGCTGAGGACCCGTTATGAAGAACACCACGGTATTGTCTATACCGATCCCGCCCTGAAGGCGGCGGTTGAGCTTTCCGCAAAATATATCAATGACCGCTTCCTCCCGGACAAAGCAATTGACGTAATCGATGAAGCGGGTGCTTTTGTAAGGCTTTCCGGTTCCTCCATGAGGAAGAAGATCAACCCGGCGGATATTGAAAAGATCGTGGCAAAAATGGCAAGAATACCCACTGTAAGCGTATCCACGTCGGATAAGAAAAAACTGGAAACCCTCGAAGACAGGCTCAAACAGAAGGTTTTCGGCCAAGATGATGCCCTCCGATCGATCGTGACCTCTATAAAACGATCAAGGGCCGGCCTGCGCACACCCGGTAGACCGATCGGATCCTTTTTATTCAGCGGGCCGACCGGTGTTGGGAAAACTGAAGTGGCACGACAGATCTCCTTGAATTTAGGGGTTCAGTTTTTGCGCTTCGATATGAGCGAATACATGGAGAAGCATGCGGTAGCCAGACTGATCGGCGCTCCTCCAGGCTACATCGGATTTGACCAGGGTGGACTGTTGACAGATGGGATTCGAAAGCACCCCCACAGCGTACTCCTACTTGATGAAATTGAAAAGGCCCATTCCGATCTCTACAGTATTTTGCTCCAGGTTCTAGACCATGCCACCCTGACGGACAATAACGGTAAAAAGGCTGATTTCAGAAATGTGATCATCATCATGACCTCTAATGCCGGCGCAAGGGAGATGAGCACCCTCAACATCGGTTTTGGGGATCAAAAAACCGATACCCGGTCAAAAGGGAAAAAAGCCATCGAAGCCTTTTTTAGCCCAGAATTCAGAAACCGGTTAGACGGAATCATAAATTTCAATTCGTTGACCGTCAATATCATGGAGAAGGTTGTCGATAAATTTATGGATGAGGTGAACGAACAACTTGCTCCCAAGAAGGTGTATCTCAACATTGCCAAGCGCGTGCGGACCTGGCTGGCGGAAAAAGGGCATGATCCACGTTATGGCGCAAGGCCGCTGGCAAGGGTCATCCAGACAGAGATTAAGGATGTCCTTTCAGATAAGATTCTATTCGGGTGCCTTGAAAAAGGAGGTAAAGTATTCATTGATCTGAAAAATAACGATTTAGCCTTCCACTATGGTTAAATGCCGGTCTTTCTATTATCCCAAAAAATAGCGTTTCCTCCCCCCCATCTTGCCAGAAAAGATGGCCTGCTGGCCGTTGGCGGCGACCTTAGCCAGAAACGGCTTCTCCTCGCGTACCGAATGGGCATATTCCCATGGTTTTCAGATGGCGAACCGATCATGTGGTGGTGTCCTGATCCTCGTCTTGTTCTCTACCCTGATGAACTTCGAATTCCAAAGAGCCTGAGAAAAGTGCTTAAAAAGAATTTTTTTCAGATGACTATAGATACCGCGTTTAAGGAAGTTATAACCGAGTGTGCACGGGTGCGATCGGAAGCGGGTGAGGAGACCTGGATTGTCGAGAAGATGAAAGCGGCATATTGTCAATTACACGAAGCCGGTTTTGCCCATTCAGTTGAAGCCTGGCATCATCGTGAGTTGGCAGGCGGATTATATGGCGTTTCAATGGGTAAATGTTTTTTTGGAGAATCGATGTTCACACGGGTCAACGATGCCTCGAAAGTGGCCCTGGTTTTTCTGTCCGAATATTTAAAATCTTTATCTTTTGATATGATTGACTGCCAGATGACCACCGAACACATGATTCGTTTCGGCGCCAGAAAGATCCCGAGAGATCTCTTTTTGGATCAGCTGAAACAATCCCTTAACGTACCAGATTTAAAGAGAAAGTGGGCAAGCAGATAACAAAAGGGGGTAAAAAGAGGAGGGTACTGTCCCATGGAAAAAGAATGCATCTTTTGCAATATTATCAATCGAAAACTTCCGAGTGAATTCCTATATGAAGATGATACGGTGGTGGTTTTTAAAGATATCCATCCGCGTGCACCGATTCATTTGTTAATCGTCCCTAAAAAACATATACGGAGCATCAATGACTTTGGGGAGGATGACAAATCGATAGTTTTAGATACAATCGATATTGCTAAGATGATGGCAGTAAAAACGGGCATTTCCAGGTCCGGATTCAAACTCCTTTTTAACGTGGAAAAAGGTGGCGGGCAGGTGATTTTCCATCTGCACCTGCACTTGATGGGCGGATGGCGTCGATAGACGACATCATCTGCTGGTGCAATCGGCCCGCACGAAGGCAGAAGGATTCCAGCTTGGCGGTGATCAACTGGGGAAAGGAGGAGCCGTCGCTTTCAATCACCAGGAAGGGGAGATCATCCATTTCTGTAAGGACAGCTTTCAATCTTTTATTTCGCGGGTCGGTTCCCAGCTTTCCCTCACGGGTCATTGCATTATTTAATAGGGCCTCTGACAATCGGTTTGGCATACAGCCGAAGGGACCGATGGAGATCACTCCGCAGGCCTGGGTCGCGATCTCGGTCATGGCACTCCCCACGGTGAGGATGGCTTCTCCGGCCAGATCCGATGTTATGTAGGGTGCGGCATTGGCGATGATGGATTTGATGTTGACCGGTGTGGCGTGAACGAGACCTGATATTGAAAGTAAAGATTTGATCTTTTTTTCAAACCGGGCCATCGATATTTTTTTGATCAAAAATCCCAGTTTTTCCTTCTTTAACATTTTGTAACTGCTCGGATCGTTTTGGAGTGTATAGTCGGAATAGAGCATCCATTCGGCAATTGGCGAACAGATAGTAGCAAAACCTTTATCAGCAAGCGTCTCGGTCAGATACTGGCGGGACAATTGATCCCTCCGGACAAATATCTCGCCGACAAGGGAGATCAACGGTACTTGATTGGATGGGCGTTTCAATGGAATTTGGCGAAAATGCCGAGCGGTTCGTATCAGCTGCTTGTTCAGTGTATTGAATTCTCCTTTTTCCAGTTCACCCAGTATCAGATGCCACTCACGATCGAATATATCCATTGCCGTCCCAATCTCTTTTGAATTTGCCAGCAGCATGGATCGAATATCTTCCATAACATCGGATATAATAATCGCCCACCATCCTCTTTTCTGAAAGCCATTTCCCAAACCGGTGTAGGAATTATCCGACGTCAGGGCAAGCAGGGCGACATCAGGTATACCGAGCTTTCGGACCAGGTCTTCCATAAAAATGTAATACTGGCCGAACCGGCACGGACCGGAACCGGTCGGCATAAAGTAAACCAAAACTTCCGCTTCCTGTTTTTTATTCTGAATATAATTGAGTAGTGTTCCGGTGGTTAGGATGAGCGGAAGACATTCTTTGCAGGATGTATTGGCACGTCCCAGCTTTAATATTGTTTCATCCGCCGGTGGATGTGCCTTTGCGTTAAACCCTCTTCCCCGAAAAATCGCCGCCATCGACTCGGTTGCAAGGTCTCCCATCGAGGGAAAAAGAAGGGAGACACGGGGATCGGTCATAGACAGGGTCTTGCCGGCGGTAGTGATCACCTTGGGCACACCATTTCCAAACACCACCCGGGCGGGAGAAAATTTTCTTTTTTTCTGAGTGATCTGGTTTTGGGTCGACAATTGTCGATAAGCTGAAACGATATCGAGGAATGCCTCAATCCGGGTCTCCAGGCCTGCATCTGCCGTATAACTGTCCAGTTCGAGGGTGAGAGACGGTTTTTTACCCATCAGATCCCTGAAGTATCCAAGAATAAATGAATCCGGGCCACAGGAAAAATTGGTGATATAGGTTCCAAAGAGCTGGGGATGCTTTTTAACGAATCTGGCGGCCTTTAAAATGAGTTGTCCCATCCCCCAGTACATGTGGCGTCTTGAGATCTCATCATCGACGGGGAGGAAATCCAACGGCAATACCAAAACGCCCCTTGACGCGAGTTTGTGGGGAATTCCCATATGGGCCTCATTGGTAAAACCGTTGTAGGGACGAGAAAATAAGATCACCGCAGTTTTGTCCGGATCGGTAATAAGTGTTTCAAGGGCGGCTTTACCGAGAGCCTTCATCTCAGCAAAGCAGTCCGTTTGTTTCATTAGCGCCTTTCTGAAGGCCTTTTCAGCCGATTCCAGACTTAACCCCATGCTAACAGCGGTTTCAACAAGCGGTTTTCTGGCTTCGGCCAATCCCTTGGTGAGATCGATCAGCGGCGTTAAAATTTTGGTTCCTTTTTTTCTAAGGTCGTTGAGCTTATCTTTGAAGGTTGCCCGGAGATAAAATGTTTCACCCTGAATTAAAGGGCAGACCTGGGAGGCAGAATTTTTGTCCAAAATCGGAACTGCCTTGAAGTGGGGAAGAAATATGAATTCAGGGGAATCTTTCATATTGATCAAAGAATCAAAAAAACCGTGGGACAGCTCACCTGGAAAGCAGAACGCCGCATCCTTTTGATCAATACCTTTTTGAGAGGGAAAATCAGGAATAACCGGTTGAATTCCCAGTTCAGCGAAAAACGTGGAATAAAGCGGAAAATAGCTGTTAACAAGAAAACTCCGATTGATCCCAATGCGCCGGTTGGTTTTTTGTTCGCTTTCTTCAGAAAGCGGGGCGCCGTATTTTTCAAATATGAGGTGTTGTCGAATGCGGACGAGGTCTAATTTTTCCACGTTATATTTTATGTTGTGAAGCAAATTATAATATCGATTGCATGCCCCGCCAAAGGTATATTTTTTCCTGTCAAGTTCGATTGTGGCGATTTCACACCGCCTGTCGCATCTCTCCTTGCCGCCTTTACATCTGAAGGGCTTTTTATAAACAATCTCTCTGTTTGCCAGCGTTTTCAGATCAAAACGCTTTTTTTCCAATAAATTTGTTTCAATTCTTTTTTTTACTTCAAGGGCAACGCCGTATGCACCCATTAGACCCGGTTCCGGTGGAACGATAATCGGTTTTCCCAGCAGGGCGGCCATGGCCAATGGTACAGCTCTGTTGTAGCATACACCGCCCTGCATAAAGATCTTCTCACCCGCCGGTCGATTACCTTTGACCCGGTTGGTGTAATTCATACAGATCGAATAGACCAACCCGGCTACAATATCCTCGTGTTTCCCTCCCTCGTGAATGGCATTTTTGATGTCGGAGGCGATAAATGCTGCACATTGATCGTTAAAATTGGGCGGGTTTTTTCCTTTAAGTGCCACTGCTGCGATGTCTTCCATTTTAATACCAAGGGTTTCATATGCCGACTCTTCCAGAAATGATCCGGTTCCCGCCGAACATGCTTCGTTCATCGCATAATCCGAAGGAACGCCATTTGTTATATAGGTGTATTTTGCATCCTGGCCCCCAATTTCAAATAACGTATCCACCTTTTCATCAAAATATACTGCAGCAGTTGAATGTGCGATGATTTCATTGATAACGCCGTCCGTCAGTGCATGGAGACCGGCGATTTGACGACCGGAGCCACAAATACCCAATCCCTCTATGGTGATGGTCGAAGGGCTGACTTTTTCTATTATCTGGTTCAGCAAAGAGCGATAGCATTCCCGGGAGGCTCCCACCGGATCCCCGTTAGTGCGAAGATAAACGGATGAAAGAATTGCGTTGTTCGTTTTTTTAAGAAGAATCGCTTTTGTGGTGGTCGAACCGACATCCAGGCCGAGGATGCACACTTCGCCGGATTGAATTTCCCCCATCTCAATGGTTTTGAATTCGACCCTGTCTTCAAAATTCTGGAGAAATGGAAGCGTATCAAATGAAACGACATTCTCCTTTAACAGATTGGAAATGCCGGGAAAAGGAGCTGTTTCATGGTTTAGGGCCCAAAGTGCCGCTCCCAGCGCTTCAAAATATGGTGCTTCATCAGGAACAATCAGACCGGAAATTTCCCGACCCAAGTATTCGATCATCATTTTATTACGCGCCGTGCCACCGGTAATCATGACATTCTGCTTTGTCTCTTTTTTCAACAGGGATAGAATTTTATCGGACATCATTTTGCAGAGGCCGGCGGTAACCTTTGAACGGGGAATCCCTTTATTGGTCGCATGGGTGCAATCGGATTTACAGAAAACAGAGCATCGCCCGGAAACATGATACGGTTCTTCAGCTGCAGCCCACCTGGCAGCCTCCTCCATGGATACGTCCATCCTTCGCAGCTGCTGAAGGAAGAATTCACCGGTTCCGGAGGCACATTTGTTCCCGGTTAACACATTGCATATCTTGCCAAAACGATCCAGGATATAAATCATGAAGGTCTCACCGCCGGCGGATACAAGGACCGGGCATGAAACATCGGACGGTTTGACAAATCGATAGGCGTACTCTACTGATTCAGGTTCGGGTATTGAAGAAAGGTTTACAAATTTTCTAAAACGCCGGCCCGTAACAGCGATTCTATCCAGTGAATCCAGTTTAAAGTCGTTGAGGGCCGACAGGAGGGTTTTTTTTGGATTACCTTCATGGGGATAAATGGCATATTTGGCAATACGGGAATTTTTTGAATTGGGTTCGATCTTTCCGCCATGGCTGTCGGATAGATCCATAATAAGATCAACAGCCGATACAGAGGATGCGCCGAGGCACAAACCCAGCGCCCTCATCCTCCCTGATTTTCTGAGAATCAAACCAGACATTTTTTGAGAAGTTTCCTGTTTTAGAGGAAGGATAACAATGGTTCGACTTACGAGGTTATAAAAATCGGTATTTAAACCGTAAGCTAAGACAAACCGAGTATAGCAAAACTCTTACCGGGTTTCAAAGAAAAAAGAGTTCCGAGGGGTCTATTCTAATTGGTTATGGTTTGAAGCTTGTGGCGGTTCTGCTTTCGACACTGTAATGAATCTGGTAATTCTTTAAGGATATATATATTAATATTTTTCAACTAGGACGAAACATTGTTGATTATTGCCGCCATATAACCGGCGCCAAATCCGTTATCGATGTTGACCACCGCAATATTTGAACTGCAGCTGTTTAACATAGCGAAAAGAGCGGTTAAACCACCCAGGCTGACACCGTAGCCGACACTTGTCGGAACAGCGATGACCGGGGAGGTGACCATTCCAGCTACCGCGGTGGGAAGGGCACCCTCCATTCCTGCAACGACAATTAAAACAGATGCCGTCTCCAGCAGTGCTTTATGATCCATGAGCCTGTGGATGCCTGCGACTCCCACATCAAAAACCGATTCCACCGGGTTTCCCATGGCCTTTGCGGTAAGATACGCCTCTTTTGCAACCGGTATGTCCGATGTACCGGCCGAGAGTACAAGTATCGTCTTTTTGTCTTTTGAGGGCACCTTGTTCTTCCCCCAAATAAGCATTTTGGCATCTTCGTGATAGACCGTTCCGGAAATGGTTGATACAATTTTATTTGCATTTAATGGATCGATTCGGGTGACCAAAACGATATCTTCCTGTGGCAACATTTTCTCCATGATCCCGATGATTTGTTCCACTGTTTTACCTTGTCCAAAGATTACTTCAGGAAAACCCTTCCGCAAAGAACGATGGTGGTCGATATGGGCATACTCTATATCTTCAAACCCGAGGTGTATGAGTTGTTTTGCGGCCTCTTCGACAGATGAGGTTCCCATGGCTACCTTGCCTAGGATCTCATGCAATGATTCTAAGTTCATAAAATATATTACCCCTTTACATTGGTTTCTCTATTGGTTAATGATGGTCCATCACAGACACTGGACCGGTTTGAAACTCTATACAGCGTGGTGTAGGGACTTCCATGCTGCTTACGAGATTCTCAATTCAAATAAAATTCCTGGGCAAAATAGTCAATCCAAAATTGAATTTGCCATATGAAAGTTGTAGCTATTATACCATCCAGGTTCAGATCGACCCGCTTTGAGGGCAAGCCGCTTGCCCGAATTGGCGGAAAATCGATGGTTCAACGGGTCTATGAGAAAGCAAAACAATCGGAAAAAATCACAGATGTTTTTGTAGCCACCGATGACCAGCGGATTGTTGATGCCGTGCTCGGTTTTGATGGCCACGCATTGATGACATCTTCTGAAAACAGAAGCGGTACGGACAGAGTAGCGGAAGCTGCAGAAAAAATTGGGCTCGTGTCAGATGATATTGTCGTCAATATTCAAGGAGATCAGCCCTTACTTGATCCCCGGTCTATCGACGAATTAATCGACGCTTTTAATACCGGTTCCGGCTTCGAAATGGCCACCCTTGCTTTCCGAACGCTTGATGACAATGAAATTAACAATCCAAAAGACGTCAAGGTAACATTTGATTTCGAGGGTTTTGCGCTTTATTTTTCCAGATCGCCGATACCGTTTCATCGCGATCCGGACGTGTGTCCCATGGTTTACAAGCATTTAGGGATTTACGCTTATAAAAAACGATTTCTTGAGATCTTCCAAAGTCTTCCGAAAGGAAAACTCGAGAATCTCGAAAAATTGGAGCAGCTTCGGGCCATCGAATTCGGTCATCGAATTAAGGTGATTATCACCAAATATGATTCTCCGGAGGTCGATTTTCCAAATGATATAGCCAGAGTCGAAAAGGTTCTTAATTGATGTCCTGCTCTATGATTTTGCCCCCCGGTTTTAGGATGAGGTCTTTGTCTGTCGATTTGTTCTTAACCGTCGGATTTGACGGTGGTGGCGCTGCCGCCTTTCTTACCGGTTTTATCTTTGCAGGGCGGCGGGAAGCGCTTTTTTCAAGGGCTTTCAGTTGCTTTTGAATTGAATCGATTTTATTTCCAAGTTCCCTGGTGGTTTTGTTCAGATTGTCCCGGTAAGTTTCCTGTTCGGTTTTCAGTGTCAGATCGAATTTAGTTTGGCTTACCATGTTTTTGGAAAGTGCGGTCAGGTTCGCCTTAAATTCTTGGAATTGATCTTTTGACTGCTCGGCAGCTCCGGAGAACGTTGTCAATTTTTCGGTTACATCTTTTTCGATCCTTGCTAATTCTTCCATCAAATTTTTATCGAGACTATCCAGATCAGCCGTCATATTTTTCAGCGTTTTCTGAATCGGCGCCACTGTTTTGTCGATGCGACTCAAGGCGGTTTTAAGTTCGTTTCTGCCCAGTTTTGATTTGCCAATTGCCCTTGCGAGCGTTTCGGTTTTCTTCAACTTATTTTCCAAACCGGAAATTCTTTTTTCAACGTTCGAAACCTTTTTCGACAATGACCCATCTAGTTTTGTAAGGGTCTCTTCAAATTTTGCCTGTTGAATGGAAAGGGAAGAAAACTTTGAATCGAGGCTTTTCATTAGATTTTCAACGCCTGCGCTGCCTGTGACCTGCAGACTTGTAAATCTCTTTTTAATATCCATGTATACAAAGACAACTGTAACGCCCACAATCAGGAGGGCGAAAATGGAAAAGATCACCATTCGTCGACCCGCCATTTCCCCCCGGGGCTGTCTTATCTGGTCTTGAAAAATGGAATCCGGTCTTTCACCTTCAAAACGGAACTTGAAATTCGAAGATTCATATTTTTTCATCTGCGTCTATTCCCACTCAATTGTGCTGGGCGGTTTAGAGCTGATGTCATAAACCACCCTGCTCACCCCACTGACTTCATTGATGATTCTGTTCGAAATCAGACCGAGAAATTTATGGGGCAATTTTGCCCAGTCTGCTGTCATTGCATCTGTGCTGGTCACCGCGCGGATGGCAATGATATTTTCATATATCCGTTGATCTCCCATGATGCCCACACTTTTTATCGGCAGGAGCACCGCAAACGATTGCCATAATCTTTTATAATACCCGTTCTTTTTTATTTCTTCAATCAAAACCGCATCAACTTTTCTTAAAACAGACAATCGTTTCCGGGTCACTTCTCCGATGATTCGGATGGCCAAACCAGGTCCTGGAAACGGCTGTCGCCAAATCAATTCTTCGGGTATACCCAAAGTCTTTCCGAGTTCACGCACCTCATCTTTAAAAAGATATTTTAAAGGTTCTAAAAGCGCCAATCTCATTTTACCGGGAAGGCCCCCCACGTTGTGATGGGATTTGATAACGGCGGTTGGCCCGCCAAATGCGGATACAGATTCAATGACATCTGGATAGAGCGTTCCTTGGGCAAGGAATTCAACCCCTTTAGCCTTATTGGCTTCAGTCTCAAAGACCTCAATAAAGACCTTGCCGATGATTTTTCGCTTTTTTTCCGGATCGGTTATATTTTTTAGCGGTCTTAAAAATTTGTTTTGTGCGTTTACAAATCGAATGTTGATCTTAAGATGTTGTCTCAACGCGCTTTTTAATTTTTCCGCTTCATCCATCCTGAGAAGGCCGTTATCGACAAAAATGCAGGTGAGACGTTTTCCCACTGCCTTGTGGAGCAACACGGCTGTGACCGAAGAGTCCACGCCGCCGCTGAGCCCCAAAATAATTTTTTTACAACCGACCCGATCCTTTATCCGAGCGATCGAGTCATTGACAAAGGATGGTATCGTCCAGGAAGGCTGACATCTGCAAACATCCAGAATAAAATTTTTCAACATCCGCTGACCTTGGGGGGTGTGATGCACTTCAGGATGAAATTGCAGACCAAAATGGTTTTTTCGGTGATTCGCCATAGCTGCGATCGCGGCATTTTTTGTTGAAGCGGTTATTTTAAAACCTTTTGGCAGCGCTTTAATTGAGTCCCCGTGGCTCATCCAACATGGTGTGATTTTATCCACACCGCTGAAAATCCCTTTTTCGCTTTTAGCCTGAAGCAACGCATATCCATACTCCCGTTTTGCGGCCTTCTTGACCGTTCCCCCAAGTACGTCCACCATGAACTGCATGCCATAACAGATACCTAGCACCGGGATACCAAGATCAAACAGGCCAGGATCTGTCCCCGGGCGTGCCTTTTCGTATATGCTGGAGGGACCGCCGGAAAGAATGATTCCTTCCGGCTTGAGATTTTTAATCTCTTCAATCGTTATGTCTGGTGGTTCTATCTGGGAATAAACATGGAACTCCCGTACACGCCGGGCGATTAACTGATTGTATTGCGAACCAAAATCAATGATGAGTATCATAATAGCCTTGTCGAAGCGCAGCTAAGATCCCGTCATTCGGGTTTGCGGGATCAGCGAGCGAATCTTAAAATAAGACAATTTTCTTATCAGTGGAATCCCGCTGAAGCAGAGGCTGTAGCTGGTTGCAGGGTTCTTCAAAAACCCGGCTTTATCGTCGTTTTCCACCGGGATGCCAGAACCAAACGATTTGCCAAAACATGCCGAATATGTTAGAGATAATAAAAAATGTCAACCGAATTCTGGTACCGGGGGAAATTGTCTGTCGATATGGATAAGAAGGGATCATCCATAGTCGATCGAAGAACCGGAGATTAATGGAGGTGTATTGACTATGTATGAAAGCGGACATCTGAGAAAAGGATTAAAAATTGAAATCAATGGAGACCCTTACATAATTGTGCAGTTCGAATTTGTCAAACCCGGCAAAGGTCAGGCCCTTTATAAATGTAAACTCAAGAACATGTTGACCGGTGCACAATTTGACAGAACGTTTCGATCAGGTGATAAATTCAAGAAAGCAAACCTGGAAGAGCACCCGATGGAGTTTCTGTATATTGATGGGACCCAATACTGCTTTATGAACACCTCTACATGGAGTCAGGAATTTCTTTCCGAGGATCAGTTAGGTGAAAGCCGGAGTTTAATAAAGGAAAATACCAAATGTACTGTCCTTTTTTTCGAGGAGAAACCGATCGGTGTTGCCCTCCCCAATTTCATCGTTTTAAAGATAATCAAAACAGATCCCTGGACAAAGGGGGATACCGCTTCAGGGAGCACAAAGACCGCTACCCTTGAGACCGGTTTTATTGTGCAGGTCCCGCCCTTTATTGAGGAGGGTGAGATGATCCGGATTGACACAAGGACCGGTGAATATGTGGAGCGTGTGAAAGTGTGAAAAAAGAGTGCAACAGACTGGAGGCCTGGCAAGCCATTGGGAATCCGGGCTTATCCGCCCGCCTGGTGCGTTGACTGAAAAAGATTTTCTGTCACGGTGCATTAAATGTGGTCAGTGTATGCGGATCTGTCCGACAAATGTCATCCATCCAGCGGGATTCGAGGGTGGATTGGAAGGTCTGTGGGCTCCTTTGCTCAACTTTCGGATCGGTACGAGCGGTTGTCAGCTGGAATGTATTGCCTGCGGAAATCTGTGCCCGACCGCGGCCATCCGACCGATTACCATCGATGAACGACTCGGTGAAAAATCGTATGCCGATAAAGGACCGATAAGAATCGGAACCGCCTTTGTCGATCGGGGTCGCTGTCTCCCCTGGGCGATGGACAGATCCTGCATCGTGTGTCAGGAAAATTGTTCGGTCAGCCCCAAAGCGATTTTTACACGTGAAACCTTCAACACGGTAAACATAAATACCGCTTTAATTGTGAAAACAGCTGGGAACGCGCATATCGAATTCAGCGGGGAAGTATTTATTCCCGATCTGTTTTCAACCGGTGATTATTTTTGTGTGGCAAAGGAATCACCGGACGATCGTCCTCGGCCCATAATTGAAAATACCGCCCGGACCCTGTCGATTGATCCGGAATTTCAATGGAAATCGCCACCTGTGTCAAAAGCCCGTGTTGAAATTAATGTCCGACTGCAGCAGCTATTTGTTGATCTCAAAAGTTGCATCGGCTGCGGGGTTTGTGAACACGAATGCCCGGTTCTTGGGAAACGAGCGATTCGGGTCACAGCAGAAAATGAGACGAGGGATTCGAAGCATACGCTACTTCTGGAGGGTTGACTCCGTGGGGTCGGATTTTTTGCTGCCTTTGTTTTGTATATGGAGGTTAATTATTTTAATATGGAAGGGGTGGAAAGATGAAGGTGAACCTTATTTACGTCACAGTCGGCAGCAAAGATGAAGCAAAAATGATCGGTAGATCACTGGTTGAGTCGAGACTGGCCGCCTGTGTCAATATCATCGATAATATGAACGCCATTTATCGCTGGGAAGGCGAGCTTCAGGAGGATCAGGAGGTCATCCTCATAGCGAAAACAGCGGAAACAAGGGTGCCGAAGGTGGTCGAAAGGGTCAAAAAACTCCATACCTATGATTGTCCATGTATTGTGAGTCTTCCATTAACCGGGGGGAACCAATCGTTTTTGGACTGGATCGTCGATGAGGTAACACAGACAAACCTGATCGAAAAACCGGTCTGATTCTCGGGCGATCAGATAAGATGGGATGTTGCTAACATGGGTGTCCGGGTTGTCACAAAAGGGCATTGGAAACAGGAAAAAACAGAAAATTCAAAGAAATTATACTCTATGTAGTCTATAGGATAAGAAAAGATGCAATATATTGTTGACATGCGGTTAACATGGTATAAATTAAAAATCAGAAGTGTTGCATTTAAATTAAGCAAAAAAGGACTTCGAGAGGCTTTAATTTTTTATAATCCCGTTTTTATAACAGAAGAGTATCTTTCATTGGAGCGGTTATGAAGCGTATTATCATCATTTTGCTGGCAATTTTGCTTGTCGCGTGTATCGATTTGGGAATCGATTACCCGGATGATCCGGATTTCGAACCGCCACAGATGACACGAGCCCTTGAATGGATAAGGGCGAATCCTATGTTTGTTAGCGGCCTGAGTGTTTCGATGGGAGAGCCTCCCAGTGATTTTGTCAATACGTATTTTAATGATTTTTATGCGACAGCAGTGCATCTGTGGGAAGATGGATTGCCTCGAGAGGCAGATGCATGGGCAGCCGCGGGTCACCCGAGTTTTCGATTTGTTTCCTGGGTAAAAAGTGATGGAACTAGCGCGGACGGGGGTGAACTGATCGGCGGTTACAGCGCTGATGTGCAGGGGAGGATCGGATTTCAGATAGGGGATGAGCCGGCCAGAGATTGTCTCAGTCTGGCGTGTGCTATTAACAACCTCCAGACGATGGAGGCGGGTGTCAATGCGGTTCGTGCCCTGGATTCTAATGCATTGATCTATCTCAATTTTCAGATGAGCGATTATGTCGATGATGTTCTTGACTACTACGGTGAGCATGTGGACGGCGATATCATCAGTTACGATCATTACACACGGAGCAGCTCCGCATACGAGGCCCTGGAGATTTTTCGTCACGCCGGTCTGGATCAAAATAAGCCGTATTGGCGCTATCTAAAATCGTACTATAACCAGGACGATCCGGACGCGTTCACCGAATCGGACATGAGATGGAATGCATTTTCGGGGATTCTCTATGGATACACTGGACACACCTGGTTCTTTTACAACATTGGGCCGGATCACGGCCTTGATCCTGCGCTGTTTGAAGCCGAAGACAGTTTCAATACATCGCCGACGGCACTCTGGCATATCGCAGCCCAGATCAATATCGAGATGTACAATCTCGGGCGAGCGATAACCCAGTTGACGAGTACAGCGGTCCGCTACATTCCCTTAATAGAGTGGCTACAACCAAAAGAGACAAAAAACTGGGAGGCGGGTGCCGGGAATGATCCTTATATCGTCGATATTGAACGTTCAAATGAAAACTCGTTGCTGGAGTTTTCTGTTGGTTTTTTTCGAGATGATACCGGCGAATTTTACTTCATGCTGCAGAATGTTTCCCACACCCATGGATCCTGGCCGGTGAGTGAAGGGGGCACCGATACGATCCGCATCACATTTGATTTTTCGAACGCGCCGCAGGAAACCAGTCGGTCATCACTGCTCACCCTGAACAAGCTCAATGGAAAGGTGGAGACCCTTTTGCTGACCCAAAGCGATGGCAATAGAGGCTATCTGGATGTTACCCTTGCCGCAGGTGACCCAATTCTGCTAAAATACGTCACTGGCGCCCCTTTTGCCATTCGATAACTAAGCGGCACAGACCGGCGGGTCGGATTGCTTATCAGTCCAATAATAAGCGGGCCTTTATCATCCGGAGTTAAGAGAAAAACGCCATGAGAAAAATATCACAGGTATGGATCCTTTCGTTTTTCGCAGGGAGTGTTTTATTGGTTTTTCAGTTGATTTCATCATTAACCGAGACTGAGAGTAAGGATTGGGAGTATCGGGGTCTAATCGATATTATTGATGAAAAATATCTTTTATCACTTCTATCCATTTTCTGACTGGGTATCGGAAATATATTCGAATATGTCTTTACGATATCTCTGTTTGTTTTGCTGTTTTGTATTGGCGTCATTTTTTTTGTGTGGGACTTGATTTTTGGGAGCAAATAACAAAACCAATTCCCGGGCTCGGCAAGCATCCAGAGAGATCAACAGGACATTGGGCGGGCGCTTTTGACACGCATTGCCAGCTAAGAGTATAAATGCCAGAAAGAGAAATTTGAAAAATCAAAAAGGATTAGCTGATCTTTTTGAAAGATTTTCTTTAATCATTATTTGGCCTTGAAAACAGGTGTTTTCAATTCTGTTTGCCGTTGGAACTCCCTTGATCCACCGGGTCCAAACCCAGAAGGTCAGGGATCCATTTTGTTTTCCTTATCGACACTCAGCGGGGAGACTTCTTTTTGAGAAAACTCCTGGGTGATCTTTAAAATATCCTTAAATATCCGCCCTGGGGTAAACAGCAGACGCTTAATAAAGCCGAACGTGCTTTTCCCCAGGTTTTCCAATGGTACGTATCGAACGTCAGGCGTGGGGAAAAGTCCCTCCACTTTGAAGTAATAGACCAAGAGAGATTTTTCTTTTCCAGTCAAGATATAACCGACGATCGGTATATTGCTGAGGAGAAAATCGACAGTGCCCAGGGGTTGGATCCCCACTTCAGCATCTACTTTTAATCCGGCCAGATCCATCTTTCCCTTGGCGATTCCGTTAAATATAGGGCTTTTCATCATAAGACTATCTGTACCAAAAACCCCATTATCAATGGCGATGTGTGCCATAATGGTTTCAAAATAGAATCCCCCTTTTGAAAAGGTTTCCGGCCTCTTCTTTAATAGATTTTTGAGACTCAAAAATTCGAGGATCTTAAAAATCACATGGGGCTTCTTTTTGAACATTCCCTTTTCAATGAGAATGTTAAACCCTCCGTTTAAGCCGGAAATCAAGTCTTTCTTTTTTTCCCCTCTGGTGAAAAAGAACCCTTCCAGAGTCAACAGTCCTTCCAAGCGCGACGTCAGGCCGTCAAATTTTTGGGGAAGTTCTTTGAGCGGCTGCTTGGTCAACTTTATGTAACTGGAAAGGAGTGTTTCTGGTGTTTTTCCTCTTTTGACGTGACCTTTCACATGGAGGATTCCGTGTTCCAGCTGAATGTCTGAATTTGTAATATTGATATCCCCTGATCGAAAAGTACCCTGTATCTTTAACGGGCCGTATTTCATACCCTCAAATTGACCTTTGCCGACCTTTAATTTTATCCGCAGATCTGATTTGTCGATAAAACGGCCGAGGGCGGAATCATTGTAATTGAAAGCGCTGCCGGTTTTATGTGTTATCCAATCCGAGAAGTCCAGACGGCTTGTCGATACCACCAATGATCCTTTTAAGCGTCTCCATTCTTTTAAACGGCCTTGAATAGATAGTCTATTTTGACCCAGCTGAAGATTCATCGATTCTATGTGGGTCTCTTTACCGGAAAAATTGAGCTTGAAGTTACTGTTCACAACGGGCCAGGGGAAGGCCGCAGAAAACAAAGAGAGCCCTTGAGCTACCATTTCTCCGTTCAGCTCGGTCAATTTGAGATTTTTTCGCGAAATTTTGAGCATAGCGTTAAACGCAAAAAGACCATAAGCTCGTAAGTCCCCCGTTTTAAATCTGATTCCTAAATTCTCCACCGCAAGTCTGTCGGTTGAGACCCCAAGACTCAGGGTGTCTTTGTCCTTCAGGTCATAGGCACCTGTCATTTGGAGCGAGGACTCCCCTGTATGCCACCGCAGACGCTTAAAATCGATTTTTTTGCCTGGATCAAGTTCGATATCAAAAAGAATCCTGCTGTCTTTTTGAGTGGGTGCTATGAAAAGAGGTCCTGCCTCAAATCTTACGTCATTGAGGGCAATTTCACCACGGGATGCCCAGATTCGTTTTCTTTTGAAGAGTGTGAACTGCAAAGGTACAGGTGTTTGAAATTTTCGAAGCACCGTTCGATCTGGAAAAAAAATATCCACTATCTCGGTGACGTCTGCCTTTGCTGAGACCTTAACTTCACCGATTTGAAACAATGGCCCCACTGATCCGGAGAATTGGATGTTTGATTTTCCCCATTGACCGATGCCCTGAAATCGATGGTTCTTTTCCCCTTTAATTTTGAGCTCGGCTCGGGTTAAAACAAGGGGCAAAATCAGTCTTTTATGCTGGATAAAACCACCCACTAGTTGAAAGGTCCCTTTTCTGACTTTCATATACTTTAAAGCGCTGTCATAGGAAATGCTGATGCCGGTTTTTAGCCTACCTGCAGCTGATTCAAACCCTTGAAGTTTCCGGTGCAGATCAACAGGTATCAGATCGATCTTCCTTAGCAGCATAAGGTCTTCAAGGGAGAACTCCCCCTCAAAGAGGATGTGAAAGGTGCGGTTGGCGCCATAGAGGCTGCTGACGTTAAATGATCCTTTTTCAAGGGATGATTTTCCGAATCCAGCCAACACATCTGATACAGAGAGGGCCCCTTTTTCAATTTTTACTACCCCCGAAACATTGGTGAAGGGCAGGCCGGGTTTGCCCTCAAGCACATTAAAAGCCTTACATGTCAATTTCAATGTCAGAAGAGCCGCATTTTTGGCAAGGTGCAGATTCCGTATCTGATTCAAACGGCCGTTGAGTGAAAAGAGATCGAGCCGGACATCGCCCTTTGTGAAAAGTGGAAAAAGGCGTGCCTCCAACCAAGAAGGTAAGAGAGGGGATGGGAAAATTTTTTGAAAGGTCCCTAAAGGCATAAAAGGGGCTTTGACTCTAAAGGCCAAGTGGGGGTTTGAGAGTTTTCCGAAATCGATTCTTGAGCTGGCATTCATCAACACGTTTTCGGATTTGAGTTGAAGAGAGGAAATCCGCAAGATCGATTCAGAATAATGCGTGTCAAAATCAATAACAAAGCGTTTAAAAGAAAAAGATTTTTTGTTTTTGGCACCTACAATCAGGAAATCGAGGTCCTTGGCCCTGACTTGCCCCCTGGACGACATCGGCCCCGTGAGTGGACCCTGGATCTTTACCCTGATTTCAGCACTTCCTTTTTCAACTGGAAAGGACGATGGCCATTTAATCCATGTCAGTGGAACATCGCTTGTCTTCAAAACGGCTTCGGCAAAAGTGCGTCCCTTTTCATCTGCGTCCCGGGTGATTGATCCTTTTATTTGAAGTGAAATTCTTTCCTGATGAAGTCCGATCTTTCCATTTAATGCGATATCTAATTTAAAGGGGTCTTCGCTTCTTTGAACCAAATCAAAATTGATGTTGTCGAACTCAAAAGGCAGATCATTGATTGAAATCTTTGCGTCTTCTATCGCAAGCGAGAGGGGTCCTGTGGATTTCCGGATATAGATTCCTTGAAAATCCCGACCGAACTGTTTTAGCGTTTGCAATGTTATTTTCCTACGGCCGGGGAAGACCCGAGGGCCGAAAGGGTTATCAAGTTGGATTTGGGGTCTGACAAAGACAAGATTGGTCGGAATAAGACTTCCCCGCAGCAGTTCTCTAATCTGAAGGGTGATTTTGATATTCGATATTTGAATTTTCTCAGCCCCGGTGAGGGAGATCGCATCCAATCCACTGACATTGATTCCCACACCTTTCCAAAAACTGAGTTCTATATCTTTTGCATGGAGCTCATACCCGATTGACGCGGATAATCGTGACAGCAAATAATGCCGAACCGAAGGGGTTGAGATGAGGGCATTGAGGATAAAGACTGAAACAATGATGAAAATAAGTAGGGCGAGAATCGGGAGGAGGATGATCTTTAACTTTTTAAAGAACATTGTTTAAAATGATCATTATTGCTTTTTGGGCATTAAATTTTTTGATAAAGAATGAGTCACCAGCTTTGGCAGATTAGGTGATTTAAAAAACCGTCAACATTTGAATGGGTAAAAATGATAAAAACAGTATCCTCCTGGATCGCTATACAATATTTCCGATTCCGCCAGACATTGTCCGATCATATCTTTAGATACTTCCGCGTAATCCGGGCGGTCTTCTTCTTCCAGTTTGCAGGCCATACAGATAGGCTGGTGATCATAGGCCGATAAGATCCGTTGATCAGTCGGGTCCAGCTTGTTGCCGCACTTTTCACATTGGATGGCACAGGAAAGCGTTTTTTCCCAGTTGTCTTTCATTTTTTCATCTCCAAAGGAAATCTGATGGAAGCCGTTTTTTCTATTATTATGACACAACCTCCGGTAGATGTAAAGTTACGCAATATTACCTGATAACATATCGATTGGCGATAAAAGACGCCAACTATCTCTCTCTTACTACAGGAGACATCGATTTTTCATTAACGATCAATTGGAAAACATCAGGACGCGCATAGTGACCAACGACATCAAAATCGACCTTTCCTCTTATTATCTCTCCCATGTCCAATTCCGCATGTAAAATACCCTCCTGATCATAAAGAGGGCCGGCAAGAACATCACCAAACGGCGAAATGATGACACTTCCACCTCGACACATCACCTCTGGCTGGGTATCCAACTCACTAATCCCCTCCAATGTATCTGGGTACATATCCTTTGTAACAAACTGATTACAGCCAAGAACAAAGCAGCGCCCCTCGCAGGCGATGTGGCGTAAGGTGGGCTGCCAGGTTTCACGGGCATCGGCAGTGGGGGCCAAATAGAGTTCAACACCTTTGCCGTACATCGCCATACGGGCTAAGGGCATATAGTTTTCCCAGCATATCAGTCCTCCTATTTTCCCGAATTTTGTATCCAGAACGGTCAGGGTGCTCCCGTCTCCTTCGCCCCAAATCAACCGTTCGGCACCTGTCGGCTTGAGTTTGCGGTGTTTACCGATCAACTTTCCATCAGGACCAAAGTAGGCCAGCGTACAATAGAGCGTTCCCTGGCTGAATTCGGTGTCGCGTTCAATGACACCAATGGCCAAATAAACGCCTGCCTGACGGACCGCCTTCCTCAGCGCTTCGGTCTGTGGACCGGGTAATTCAACAGCATTGTCCCAATAGACCTGCCACGTCCGACGCCCCTCTGGACTTCGGCTTCCGACCACCATGCCAAAGCTCAAACCGCGCGGATAGGCGGGGATAAAGGCCTCAGGAAATAGGAGAATTTGTGCGCCTTGGCTGGCGGCTTCCTGGATGAGCTGACAAGCCTTCTCAACCGAAGCTTCACGATTAAATAATACAGGAGCTGCCTGTATAACTGCGACCTTAACTGAAGAAAAACGGCTGGTCATGTTGATCTGTCTCCATCTGGTTTAAGTAAATCGAGTGGTTTATGGAATATATTTGTTTAAATTAGGAAAAAGAGGCGGGATCGTCAAGGAGAAAACCGGCTCAAATTGAATTGAATTGATTGAATTGATATTGATTGATTATTGATTAATTGATAAGAACTCGCTTTTCAAGAGCGGAATAGGAAAAAACTTAGAGTTGTGTGCGGTAACCGAATGTATCCCAAAAAATAGTGGAATCAGAAAAAACTGTAATCATCATCCGGCAACCGAAGACTTGGATTCATATAACGGAGACTGGTCTTATTGCCAAGAAGGCATTCCCCCTAAATGGGCTGAAATGTTACAACTTCAAGCAAGATAGGGGAGCGGGTTCCAGTTATTATCATAACACAACGGGCTGGAGAAGATTTGTGTGCCGACCATGGCGGTCTTTGACTCGGAGACCACTGACAGATTGAAGTGCCTTAGTACGCCTCCTGACACCAAGAAAGATAATGTTCCTACGTGTTTTGGTTAAGCAATGGTATTATTGTTAAACCAGCTAACTCGGCTAATTCGGATTGCCTTTGATCAAGGGTCAGAAATCTGTTTGCCTCGAGGGCCAGAGCAGAAGCAACATGCAAAGTATCAAGCGACCTGGTACCGGTTGTTTTCGTGTGGCTTTGGGATAGATCAAAAGCGAAATTAATGACGTCCGTCCAATTTATCTGTGGCCGATAGTAAACGCCTCTTCTTAGATGCTCATCAAATTTTGAAAGAACAAGCAGAACCTGTTCATTAGTCATTTCAGCCCTGAACTGCTTCAAATAGATAGCATTTGTGAATTCCAGCTCATGAAAACGGGTTAGAGGAATGGCTTCATTATTTCGTCTTATCCACTGGGATACTTCGAGAGAACATTCTTCTTTTATGTACAGTTTAACAATTACACTGGTATCTACGTAAAGCACTTAGAATCTATCCTCTCTTCCTTCAGCTACGATTTTGCCCAGAGATTTTCCATCAAGTTTGATGGCCTCATTGTAAAAATCAGGCCAGTCAATTTCATCTCTTGGCCCCAACGCGGCTATTTTAGCAACCGGCTTCCCTCTTCTTGTGACTGTTATTTCTTCACCAGACCAAATATTTTTCAAAACCCGCGCAAAGTTCTTTTGAATTTCCCCTACTGTTGCCGTTTTCATATAAAAACCTCCTTGTCTACGCATATTATATACGTAAACAAAAGTATGTCAAGACTATTTATAGATTCAGGGGAGTTCCAAAAATGCCAGACCAATCTGAGCGATTGATTGATTGAATTGATAAGAACTCGCTTTTCAAGAGTGGAATAGGAAATTGAATTAATTGATAAGAATTGATAAGAATTCCCTTTTTTGGATCGAAGCAGGGGAAAACTTAAAGTTGTGTGGGGTAACCGAATGCATCCCAATATATAGTGGAATCAGAAAAAACGGCAATCATCATCCGGCAACCGAAGACTTGGATTCATATAACGAATACCGGTCGTATTGTCAAGAAGTCATTTTCCCCTAAATGGGCTGAAATGTTGCGATTTTGGGCATAGGAAGCCTGGCTTGCCCGAGTGTGGTTTTAAAAATAGGACTCTGCAGGGTAATGCGCCAGAGGCGCACAAGTCCGGATTGGTGATCCTCCAAAGGCGGACAAGTGTAATCATCCGTGCTTGGACCCGGCTGCTCGTCACCTGTCTGCGTGCGACGCACAGGCAGGTATAAGGGGAAAACATCAATGGGTGGGGCCCGCCGGAGGCGGATAAACATCTTGAGCACTTTGTGCCGGTCGAAGATCCCGTGTCCTTAGCGGAGAATATTTGCTCCAGGGCTTTGGTGTCAACGGCCGGAAAAACGGAAAACATGCTGTTTTCGTATCACCGAACTCCACCACCCGTTTCTGACCTGCCCGCCAGTGCCCTCCCAAATCTGTTGCGCATTTTCCTTCTGTACTGGTGCCGGATGATCATATGCAATTCAGTTCAAAATCAGGCAAGGCAGGCGGGTGGCAGGCTGGGCAGAAATGGCGACGTTTGCATGAAAAGGCCAAAAGATTTCCAGTTTCACGATTTGCGACATACATTCGCAAGCCAGTTGATCATGAGAGGCGGGATCGTCAAGGAGAAAAGCACTTCAATATTTGTGTTGATTTTTTTTCAAGTTCTCTTTTATAAGCCTCAAAAGGAGGGAACAAATGCCTGAACTCGCTTATTTAAACGGTAAAATACTTCCCATAAAAAAAGCAATGGTTCCGATTGAAGACCGCGGATATCAGTTTGGCGATGCGGTCTATGAATTCATCGCAAGTTACAAGGGGCGCATGTTTTGTGTAGAGGAGCATCTTGATAGATTGGAGAGATCCATGCGAGCGCTTGATTTTCCACCAGTTTCTAAAAATAGTGTGCGAGATGCACTTACCCATCTTTTTGATAAGGCCATGATTGAACGTGCCGGTATTTACATTCAAATATCAAGGGGCGTTGCATCACGGACCCATAGCTTTCCCCAAAACACCGGTGTCCAGACGGTCATGACCGTAACGAAATTGTCTGAGACACACGCTTATGTTAACACAGGAATGGCGGTCATTACCCTGAAAGATTTCCGGTGGGGTCGATGTGACCTAAAGACCGTCCAACTTTTACCGAATGTGCTTGCGAAACAGAAGGCATTGGACAAAGGTGTCAATGACGCCATATTTGTTTCGGATAAAGGTGTTGTTCGGGAAGCGACCAGCTCCAATGTCTTTTTTATTTCAAGCGATAAAATCGTTACACACCCGTTGACACACAACATACTCCCCGGTATCACTCGGATAATGATTTTAGATATTTGCCGGAAGAAGAAAATCCCTGTTGAAGAGCGTTTCTATCGGGTTGAAGATCTCTATGGAGCCGACGAAGTTTTTCTGACCGGTACGACAACGGAAGTCACGCTCGTTGATACGGTTGATGGTAGACCTGTTGGTGAGGGGCTCGTGGGGGGCCATACCATCGAACTATACAAGGCATTGCGTGAAAGAGCGACCCGGCATGCCGATGAAAAGAATGAATGAATTCATATATTCAAACATAGAAAAAGAGATCGAGGTATACGGGTACGACGGTGTGGTCAAGACTCATTGCCGGATGTGCCATGGCGGCTGTGGCGTTCTGGTCTATACAAAGAACAAAAAAGCGGTCAAGATTGCCGGTGATCCCGGATGCCCCATCAATCATGGTACACTTTGCAGCAAAGGAATCGCTTCTCCCCAACTGGCATATCATCCGGATCGGTTGACACACCCGGTTAAAAGGATCGGGCCGAAGGCGAGCGGTAAATGGGAACGCATTTCATGGGATGAGGCCCTGGACATCATTGCAGAACGGATATTGAGTTATAAGGAAGCCTTCGGCGCCGAATCCATCGTCATGGGATATGGTACCGGTCGGGATAATGAATCCGTTATTTACCGGTTCGCAAACTTGCTCGGCACCCCCAATGTTCTGACTGCAGGGCATTTTTGTTACGGCCCCCGCATTGCCACAAGCATTATTACATGCGGAACAAATCCGATTGTCGATTACGAAAACCAGCCAAAGTGCATTATGGTCTGGGGAAATAACCTCGTGATCAGTAACCCGGACTGTTATAAGGGGGAGTCGTTTTCAGTCGCTCTGGACAAAGGAGCCAAGCTGATCGCCGTCGATCCAAGGTTGACCAGAATTGCAGCCCGGGCCGACATCTGGCTCCAGCTCAGACCAGGCACGGATGCAGCTCTTGCTCTCGGCATGCTCTATGTGATTGTTGAAGAGGCCCTCTATGACAGGGAATTTGTCGAAAACCACACCCATGGCTGGGAACCGTTTGTAAAACGGGTCCGTGAGTACCCCTTGGAGCGGGTTGAAGAGATTACCTGGGTTTCCAAAGAGAAAATCAGGGAAGCGGCCCGGCTGTTTGCAACCACCAAACCCGCCGCCATCCAATGGGGTGTGGCCATTGAACAGCAGATCAATTGTGCTGACAACAATCGCGTCCTATTGGCCCTGATGGGCATTACGGGGAATATAGATGTTGCCGGTGGACAGGTCCTGTTTCAGTCCCCGAAAATAAGGAACGCCGGTTATTTTGGCGCTCATCGAATGCTCCCCGAAAAACAGCGTGCAAAGCGCCTTGGGGGGGATTTTTTCCGCCTGGCGGGAAATTTTGCCATTATCAACCCCAAATTTGTATGGGATGCCATTTTGACCGAAAAACCGTATCCGGTGAAGATGCTCTTTTTTATCAGTTCAAACCCTGTCATTACCCGCGCCAATGCCAAAGAGGTTTACCGCGCACTTGAAAAAGTGGACTTCATGGCTGTCTCCGACTTCTTCATCACTCCTACCGCTGAACTTGCAGATATCGTCCTTCCGGCCGCAACCTGGCTTGAGATGGATTACATTGGAGATTTTTGGAAACGGCACGGTTATATTTTACCGCGGCGGAAGGTCATTGAAGTGGAAGAATGCCGTTCAGACCACCAGATGCTCAACGATCTGGCCCACCGGGTGGGTCAGGGGGAGCACTGGTGGGAAGATTTTGAACAGGCTCTGGATTGGATTCTGGAACCGATGAAGATCACATGGGCGGATTTTAAAAAAATGGATTATATACGGGGCAGTGTACAAAACAAAAAGTATGAGGTGGGGGGATTTTCAACCCCCAGTAGAAAATTTGAGCTTTTTTCGACAATGCTTGAAAGTTGGGGCTATGATCCACTTCCACAGTATCACGAACCGCCTGAAAGTCCTTATTGTACACCAGAGATCCACAAAGCTTACCCATATATCCTGATTACCGGCAGGAGATTACCCGGCTTTTTCCACACGGAAAACCGACAGATCCCCATGCTGAGAGAACTCCACAGGGATCCGGTAGTGGAGATTCACCCTGAAACAGCGAAAAAGGAAGGGATCAAAGAAGATCACTGGGTTATTATCGAATCAGCACGGGGGAAGGTGAGACAGCGGGCAAAGTATTTTGCAGGAATCGATCCAAGAGTTGTCAGCGCCGAACATGCCTGGTGGTTTCCTGAAAAGAAGGAGCCGGGCTACGGATGGGCTGAGTCAAATATCAATATACTAACTGATAATGCCTATGAAAGTTGTGATCCTGCAATGGGGGCCACACACCTCCGAACGCTTTTGTGTAGGATATATCCTGAAATACAAAAGGAGGATGAAAGGGTATGGGGCAATACGGTCTGATCATAGACCATGAGCGATGCTGGGGTTGCAAGACCTGCGAGGTGGCTTGCAAGCAGGAAAACCGCATTGCTGACGGTGTTAAGGTTATTCAAGTTTCAGAGGACGGCCCCAAAATTGTGAATGACAAACTGGATTTCAGATTTGCGGTGGATGTTTGCAGACACTGTGATGACCCCGATTGTGCGGCGGCCTGCCCGGTGGGAGCGATTTCAAAAAGGAAAGACGGGATTGTGGTCATGGATTACGAGACCTGCACAGGATGCCGCGACTGTTTGGATGCCTGCCCTTACGATGTCATTGCATTTGATCAGGAGCGAGGAATCGCCCAAAAGTGCAATCTCTGCCATCACCGGGTGGATAACCAACTTCTACCTGCCTGTGCGGATAATGTCTGTCTGGCGCATTGCATCGATTTCATATGCTCCGAGGACCCCATTTAATCCGCGGAATATCGGCTCACCGGCATCCCGCAGTTTTTCTTGATCTCTTTATCTTAACGTGAGATGATCCGAATCCGCCGTATCCGTTTGGGAACCCTGTGGCAAAGGATATGCGGCAGTGTCCGTTCAGTATCTTTATTGATTCCCCGGCCTATAGGCCATGTGGTTTGGACGACAATAAAAGAAAGGAGAAGCTAAACCATGCACACTATCGGACAACTCTTGGAAGGTAAAGGCAAAGACATTTGGTCCATAGCACCACATGCCACGGTATTTGAAGCATTGCAAATAATGGCCGAAAAAAATGTGGGGGCCTTGCTGGTAATTGATAATGGGAAGGTTGTCGGTATTTTTTCAGAACGCGATTACGCTAGGAAGGTGATTCTAAAAGGAAAATCATCTAAGGATATCTCAGTTGGTAATCTGATGACAAAAGAGGTGTTCTACATAAAGTCTCAAAACACACTCGAGGAATGTATGGCATTGATGGTAGCCAAGCACATCCGCCATATGCCTGTCTTTGAAAACAATCAATTGATTGGGGTCGTAACACTTGGCGATGTGGTCAAACAGATCATTTCAGATCAGGAATTCACTATTCGGGAACTTGGAAAGTATATCACGGGCCATTAAGGGGCTTAGCACCAACCCCTAGTCGTAATAAATCTGACTCAAGTTTCGCACCTGATATTTTAAGGAAAGTCGCATCAGGCACAGGGTAAAAAAAAGTTCTCCGGAAAAAATTAATGATGAGCGCTTTGACAACGACACAAAATCTTTTAAGAGTTAGCATTTCAGAAGCAACTGATATTACAAAAGAAACCAGACCATCGCGTGCCTGTGCACGGTGATTACTTTAGGTATACCGGTTCAAACTGATTGCCGCATTGTTTTTCCGAAAAATTTTATTTACCCCACACCGGATGCTGCACCGTGCTCCATTGGGGGTGTGAAACTTGAGTTATTTATAACCAAAAAATCAGCCCGGCTGTCCCGTGACACCCTATGGGAGGTTTTTAAATAATGGAAACAAAATGGAGGAGTTATAATCCTTCCGGAAACAGACGTGTGGTCGTAACCAAAGAACTGCCGGGTAAGAGGTGGCTGGAAATATTGGGTAAGGCTGACTGCAGGGTTGAAATCTGTACGTCGACGAATGTTTTAAGTTCTGATGAGATAAAAACGGCAATCGGAAATTGTTGTGATGCGGCCATCGGACAGTTAACGGAACATTGGGATGAGGATATGTTTTCCGCTCTGAGGGCCGCAGGAGGTATCGCTTATAGCAACTATGCTGTCGGCTTCAACAATGTTGACGTCGTTGAGGCCACAAAACAGAGAATTCCGGTTGGAAACACACCCGGTGTTTTGACCGAAACAACGGCACAAATGGCTGTTTCCCTGACCTTTGCTTCGGCCCGCCGTATGGGAGAATCCGAAAGATTTTTACGAGCAGGGAAGTACAGGGGATGGTTGCCGACGCTTTTTCTGGGTGAATTGTTGTGGCGTAAGACATTGGGCGTTATCGGCACCGGACGTGTTGGTGAAGCGTATGCCCGGATGATGGTTGAAGGGCACAAGATGGATCTAATATATTTCGATCTCCACCAAAACGAACCGCTTGAAGGCTATATAGCCGCTTATGGCACATTTTTAGCTTCAAGGGGGATCAGACCGGTAACATGCAACCGCGCAAAGCGTATTGAAGGTCTGTTGGCCGAGGCAGACTGTGTCAGCTTGCATACCGTGCTCGATGAAACAACCCGTCATCTGATCAACGCGGAACGTCTGGGGCTGATGAAAGAAAATGCTATTTTAATAAACACCAGCCGTGGGCCGGTGATTGACGAAACAGCACTAGTCGACCACTGTCGAAAATATCCGAATTTTAGAGTGGGGTTGGACGTATTCGAAGACGAGCCTGAATTAAAACCGGGATTGGTAGAACTGGATAATGTTGTTATTGTCCCTCACATTGCTTCGGCGACCGGTTGGACGCGGCAGGGGATGGCGACACTTGCCGCCAGTAACGTCGCGGCACTCTTGATGGGATATCCTGTCTGGCAAAAGCCCGATATCTCAGCTTTTTTGGGGGAAGATCCGCCCAAGGCAGCTCCTAGTATTGTAAATGCAAAAGATTTGGATATTCCGATATATGATAATTCGAAAGACAAAATGTGAAGCAATGTCTAAAATACCGAGGTGCCAACAAAAAGAATATCTTATTTCCTATCCACCAAAAAGGCTTTTGTGACCTCGGCTGATAAAAAAACTTGACATTTTTTTTATATACGGTTAAAATTTCTGGTCAATTTAAATAGAAGAAGGGATTTTATATTGTTGTCTCAATTTTCAGGCAGAGTCTTTTTTTATTTTTGGTACTATTTTTTCGGTACCGGTCTGCCTGAGGCTTGCTGAGATTAAAAAACGATTAACCAAGAGCAAAAAGCCGTGGGTAGATTAAAAAGCCTACGGCTTTCTTTATTTACAACCTCGAGTGGTTTAGATTAGCCGCCTTTTTTGCCGGTACCACGTTTTTGCGCTGTTGTGTATGCCGGATTAAGTTTTTTGGCGATCTCAATTTGATAAAAGAATCTTAATCATGAAACCGATAGATGACCTACGAATAAAAGGTTATGTACCCCTGTTGACACCGAAAAATTTGAAACAGGAAATTCTCATCACTGATAGGGCCAATAAAACAGTCGCTTTTGGGCGAGATGTCATTGAAAAGATATTGCAAAGAAAAGACCAGCGCCTTCTGGTGGTTGTCGGGCCTTGTTCCATCCACGATGAGGAAGCTGCTCTTGAATATGCAATAAAGTTGAACCTTTTGCGAAAACAGGTGAAAAAAACGCTCTTTTTGGTCATGCGGGTTTATTTTGAAAAACCCCGGACCAACGTGGGATGGAAAGGGATGATAAATGATCCGTATTTGGATGGAACCTGTGACATAATTGAAGGGTTGCGGAAGGCCCGCAGCCTTTTATTGAAAATCACCGAGATGGGACTCCCCTCTGCCACAGAGATGCTCGATCCGATCACAGCCCAGTATGTGGCCGATTTGATCAGCTGGTCTGCCATCGGTGCCCGCACAACTGAATCACAGACACACCGCGAACTGGCCAGCGGTCTTTCAATGCCGGTGGGTTTTAAAAACAGTTTAGATGGAAATTTATCATCGGCCATCAACGCGCTCATGGCGGTCCGTACCCCGCAAAGCTTTCTTGGGATCAATCATGATGGGAAACCTTGTGTGGTTAAAACCGGCGGAAATCCATGGGGACATATTGTGCTGCGCGGGGGCGAACGACCCAATTATGATCCGATTAGCATTGAGGAGACACGGCTTAATCTGATCGAAAAAAAGTTGTCGGAAGCCATTATGGTCGACTGCTCCCATGCCAATTCGATGAAAAAATACCGGGGACAATCCGTGGTTTGGAAAAATATTATTGGCCAGTTTATCTCCGGTAATAAAGCCTTGATCGGTCTGATGCTGGAAAGCAATCTACATGAAGGGAACCAGGAGGTTTGTGCCGATGTTTCGTCACTCAAGTATGGCGTTTCCATTACCGATGAATGCATTTCATGGGAGGCCACCGAGCAGTTAATGCTTTGGGCGAATGAACAATTGCTGCAGGCGGTTCCGTCAACATATTAACCGACATCATTGAAGATAAGACACTTTCGAAAATATGAAAACCGTTACAATTCAAGGAAATAGGGCCAGATCGAATATTTTGATCGGCGAGCGTCTGGAAAACCTTTACCAATATGTTCCGGTCAGCCAGCCGATAATTATTACCGATGTCAATGTTCAGAAAAACTGTCCGATGGACTCGATGCCCGGTGACATCATCACCATCGGAACCGGGGAGAAGATCAAGACCCTAAAAACCGTCAAAGATGTTTACACTCAGTTGGTATCACTCGGGGCGGATCGTTCGTCTTTTATTGTCGGTATAGGCGGTGGTATTGTATGTGATATTGCCGGATTCGTCGCATCGACTTTTATGCGGGGTGTTCGGTTTGGTTTTGTTGCCACCACCCTTTTGGCGCAGGTCGATGCAAGTGTAGGTGGTAAAAATGGTGTTAATTTTAATGGGTATAAAAATATGATCGGGGTGTTTAATCAGCCAGAGTTTGTGATTTGTGACCCGGAGCTTTTAAAAACCCTATCCGAAAGAGAAATCTTATGTGGACTTGCTGAAATCGTTAAGCATGCTGCCATAGGAGATATCGATTTATTTACATTTCTTGAACAGCATCATGAAAATGCCGGGGCGCTGGACAGTCAGATTATTGAAAGATTGGTACTTGATTCTGTAACCCTCAAATCATCGATTGTCAGCCGGGATGAAACCGAAAGAGGAGAACGCCGGATACTTAACTTTGGTCACACCTTCGGACATGCGCTGGAAAAAGTTATGGGAGTTCCACACGGAGAAGCTGTTAGCATGGGCATAACGATCGCATCGGCCCTTTCAGTCAAAAGAGGGCTTTTGGCGGTTGAAGATGAACAAAGGATCCTATCACTGATGAAGCACCTGAAACTTCCGACCCGGGTTGAATCAGAACATGAACAACTCTTTGATGCACTGGGAAAAGATAAAAAACGGGAGAGCAACTTTATAAATTTTGTACTACTGGATGGAATTGGCACGGCCGTTGTTGAGAAAATTTCGCTTGAAGAACTAAAGGACGCGATCGATGAAAAAATCAGACCCAAATAATTTCATAGACAATTTAAATGCGGATATTCGAGCATCGAGAAGTGCCATTGATAAAATCGATGAAAAAATTCTAGACTTAATCAACAAGCGATTTTTACTTGTACAGGAAATTGGCCACATTAAAAAACGATGCGGCATTCGAATCGTAGACAAGGGCCGGGAAAAAGAAATCATTAATCGGTTGACGGATCGGAACAAAGGCCCACTGGACGATGATGCCCTCCATCATATTTTCACCGCCATCATTGTCGGTGGTCGCGGTGTACAGCGGACCCTTTAAAGGAGAAAGTGGGAGTAAAACAGGGGAATGATTAATTCCAATACATCTCTTTTCGGTCTTTTCGGCAATCCGGTTGCACACAGTCTGAGCCCGGTGATGCACAACCGGGCTTTTAAAGAAACGGGTTACAACGCCCTCTACCTGGCGTTTGACATTGTGGATCTATCCATCGCGGTCAAAGGGATAAGGGCTTTGAATATGAAAGGCATCAGTGTCACCGTTCCGTATAAAGTCGCTGTAATGGAGTTCCTCGATGTTCATGATGATGCGGCGGTTAAAGTGGGTGCTGTAAATACCATTGCCAACCAAAACGGAAAGCTGATCGGATACAATACCGATTGTCACGGGGCCATAAAGGCATTGACCGCAAAAACAACTGTTAAGGACAAGGATGTTGCTGTTATCGGCGCCGGCGGCGCAGCGAGGGCTATCGGTACCGGCATTGTTTTGGCCGGCGGAAAGCTTACGATTTATAATCGATCGACAGTTAACGGTGAGAGGCTGGCATCGGATCTAGATTCAGAATTCCGTCTCCTTTCGGAATTTGGTCGAAGCGAATGTCAGATCTTGATCAACACCACTCCGGTTGGGATGACGCCGAATAGAGAAGCGATACCGGTCAAAAGTACGGCTTTAAACAAAGAGATGGTGGTCATGGACATTGTTTATAATCCACTGAAAACCATGCTGTTAAAGGCGGCGGAGGAACGTGGAGCAGAAACCATTGATGGCGTTGGCATGTTTGTGAATCAGGGGGCACTCCAGTTTGAGTTGTGGACGGGCCAAAAAGCACCGATTGATGTCATGCGTTCAGTGGTTTTGGATGCGTTGAGGAGTTAATAGAAACTGATACTGGATTAACAGATGAAATAGCGGATGATCGAGATTAAGCAGCATAAAATAAACAATTGCGAGATAACCGTTCCGGGATCGAAAAGCTTTACACACCGGATGTTGATCGCAGCGGCGTTATCAGACGGTGTTTCTTTGATAAACAACGGTCTAATCAGCAATGATACGCAAATGACAATGGCCGCCCTAGAACAGATGGGAATTCGGATTGAGTCCAAAACAGATGGTTTTCTTGTCCATGGAAGGGGAGGTTATCTGGATTCGTGTGATTCCCCGATTCATCTCGGAAATTCCGGAACATCCGTGCGACTGTTGACGGCTGTGGCGGCGATCGGAAAGGGAACATTTAAGATTACAGGATCGCAACGGATGGGGGAACGCCCGATTCAGGACCTTTTGGATGCGCTCAGACAACTTGGCGTATCGGTCCGATCCCTTAACAACAACGGTTATCCTCCGGTCGAGGTGACAGGGGGAACGTTATTCGGAGATAAGGTTGCAATTAATTGTGAAAAAAGCAGTCAATACCTTTCCGCTCTTCTGCTGATCGCCCCTTATACGGAAAACGGTATTGAAATTACCGTGACCAAAGGACTAGTATCCAGACCGTATGTGGACATGACCGTGGAGGTGATGAAAACCTTTGGTGCTACCCTCACACGCGAGGGCTATCGAAAATTTAAAGTTCCGGGCGCCCAGGTTTACCGTACCGGTGAATATTGGGTGGAAGGGGATTGTTCGCAGGCAACCTATTTCTGGAGTGCGGCCGCTATCACCGGTACCCGGATAAAGGTTCTAGGCATCAAGCCAGGTTCACCCCAGGGCGATGTCCGATTTGTCGACCTGTTGAATAAAATGGGTTGTCGCATCTTCAAAGAGACCGACGGCATCAGTGTTTTGGGCGGGGCGCTTTCTGCTATTAAAGCTGATCTTTCCGACATGCCGGATTCGGTACCGACGTTGGCTTTGGTGGCAGCGTTTGCCGAGGGCACATCGGTGATTTACAATGTTGCGCATCTTAAATCAAAAGAAAGCAATCGTTTAACGGCTGTTGTGACCGAGCTGAACAAAATGGGAATCAAAGCCACTGCCACTGATAATGCGCTGGTTGTCAAGGGCGGGAAACCGTGCGGATCGATAATCGATACCTACAATGATCACCGCATCGCCATGAGTTTTGCGATCGCCGGTTTGAATGTCCCGGGGGTTTATATTCGAGATGAAGGTTGTGTTGAAAAATCTTTTCCGGACTTCTGGCAAGTTTTTGAGGAATTATACGGTTGATGAACATTTTTTTGATTGGATACCGTTGTGTCGGAAAAACAACGGTGGGAAAATCGATCGCCCGGATGATGGGCAGGTCTTTTGTCGATTCGGACATGTTGATAGTTCAAGAGTCCGGCCAGAGCATTCAGAAGATCGTCGATACAGAAGGATGGAACGTATTTCGCTCCATGGAACGGTCAATGCTAAAAAAGATTTGCAAAAAAGATCATCAAGTGGTTGCTACCGGTGGCGGGATGGTGCTTAACACGGATAACGTAGACGAGATGAAAAAGAGCGGCACCATCGTTTGGTTACGCGCAACCACCCTGACCATTCTGGAAAGGATTCTTCAGGATGAAAACACCGGGAATTTGCGACCGGCATTGACCGATAAAGGGCTTAAAGAAGAAATTGAAGAAACGCTTTTGGAGCGAAATTCTTATTATGAAAACGCTAGCGATTTCTTTATGAATACCAACGGTATCGGGGTGGCTGAAATTTCAAAAATCCTCATCCATAAGATAAAAGACATCGGTATGAAGAACGTGTTTTAACAGGGAGCACAATTGTATGTCCAGTTCATTCGGTACACTGTTTCGGATCACCACATTCGGAGAATCCCACGGCCCTAGCGTTGGCGCCGTGGTTGACGGATGCCCACCTAAAATTACCCTCAGCGAGGCAGATATCCAACCACAGCTCGATCGCCGCCGGCCTGCCCAGAGCCGGTTAACGACCACAAGAAACGAGGCGGACCGGGTTTCCATACTGTCCGGTGTGGAAAACGGCAAGACGCTAGGTACACCGATTTCACTCATTGTAAAAAATAATAATCAACGCACAGGCGATTACCAGCAGATCCATTCGGTTCCCCGACCCTCCCACGCTGACTATACCTATCAGATGAAATACGGCAATCGGGCTTTGGGTGGTGGGGGCCGTTCCAGCGCTCGGGAAACGGTTGCCCGCGTCGCAGGGGGCGCGATTGCAGAAAAATTGCTATATGAAGATTGCGGCATTGAAATTGTTGCCTGGGTCAGCAATGTTTACTCTATCGAAGCGTCTTCCATTGATATTATGGGGATTACGCGCACGGATGTGGATCGCTCGATTGTTCGATGTCCGGATTCAGATACGAGTGAAAAGATAAAAGAAGCAATTTTGGAGGCTCAAAAGGCAGGAGACTCACTCGGCGGGATCATTACCTGTGTTTGTCGAAACCTTCCGGCCGGTTTGGGAGAACCGGTTTTTGATAAACTGGAAGCTTTATTGGCCCAGGCCATGTTATCCATCCCCGCGACCAAAGGGTTTGCAATCGGTTCGGGTTTTGCATGCTCGGAAATGCGGGGATCTGCGCACAACGATTTGTTTATTAAAAAAGGAGATCGTCTGGGGACAAAAACCAACCACAGTGGGGGTGTCCAGGGAGGTATTTCCAACGGTGAACCGGTTCTTTTTCGGGTTGCTTTCAAACCAACGTCGACCATCAGCTTGCCCCAACAAACCGTCGATTTTAATGGCAATGATGTTGTCCTTGAGGCCAAAGGACGTCATGACCCCTGTGTGGTGCCACGAGCCATTCCGATTGTTGAAGGTATGACAGCGCTGGTCATCGCAGACCTCGCACTCAGGCAAAAGTCGAGATAAAATGAAACTGTCCAATAAAATTCAGTCGATTAAAGGATCACAGACGGTTTCATTTACCTCTTTAATAGCGCGCCTACGTCGGGACGGGAAAAGGATAATCGATTTTGCCGTGGGTGAGCCGCAATTTGATACGCCCTCCGAGATAATAGAATCTACGAAAAAGGCCCTGGCCGAAAAAAATACCCGGTACGGACCGATTGGCGGTCTCCCCCAGCTTCAAGCGCGGCTCGCAGCACAATTTAGCGGTTATGACGCGGATAATATACTGATCTCAAATGGATCCAAACAGGCGTTGTTTATGATTTTTCAGGTTATTTGTGATCCTTTGAATGAGGTGATTATCCCCACGCCATTCTGGGTCAGCTTTGCCGAACAAGTGAAAATGGCCGGGGGAAGGCCGATATTTGTTCCCACCAAAGATCACCAGCTCGATTGCGAAGAAATTGAGAGAGCCATTACCCATAAGACCAAAGCAATTTTGATAAATTCACCGAACAATCCCACTGGTGCTGTCTATTCCGCGTTAGACCTTAAAAAGGTCGCCGGGCTGGCCATGGATCATGATCTTTTTATTGTGGCAGATGAAGCCTACGATGCTTTTGTTTATGATGATATTACCCATTGCAGTATGCACGACATCGAAAATATTAGCAATCAAACGATTGTAACGAGAAGTTTTTCCAAAAACTACAGTATGACCGGTTTCAGGGTCGGTTACGTAGCAGCGTCCAAAACGATTATTGCTGCAATTTCCAAACTTCAGAGCCACCTGTCGGGCAATGTCTGCACATTTGCTCAGTACGGCGCGTTGACCGCCCTGTCTTTGGATGAATCTTTTCTTTCAACGTGGCGGTCTGAATTACAACGAAAAAGAGATATTGCCCATCAATACGTCACAAAGTTGTTTGGATGTGTTAAGCCCCAAGGGGCTTTTTATCTTTTTCCGGACGTATCTACCCATTTAAAGGACGATGAAACATCGGGCAGACTGGCTGAACGTCTTTTGGAAAAAGCGAATGTGGCGGTGGTTCCAGGGGAGGCATTTGGTATGGCAAATCACCTCCGGATATCATTTGCTGTTTCAGAAGAGAACCTTAGAAGAGGTTTTGAACAAATATCAGAGGTATTATGATCGGTATTTTCGGTTTTGGGCGTTTTGGGAAGTTGACCGCAACACATTTGGCCAAAGATTTTAATGTTTTGGTTTTTGATCGAACAGACAAATCTTCCGAAATTCAGAAATCCGGCGCACGTGCGGCATCTCTATCAAAGGTTTGCAGGCAGGACATTGTTATTTTATGTGTGCCGATTTCAACCTTACAAGAGATCCTAAAAAAGATTGCACCTGTTCTAAAAAAGGATGTTCTGGTTGTGGACGTATGTTCGGTAAAAGAACACCCTTCCCAATGGATGAAGGATTTGTTGCCTGAAACGGTTTCGATTTTGGCGACCCATCCGATGTTTGGACCGGATAGCGCATCGGATTCCCTGGAAAATCGAAAGATCTTTTTGAGCGGAGTAAGGATCAGGGAAAAGCTGTATCAAAAGATCAAATCCTATCTCTCTGCGAAGGGGTTGATCGTTGTCGAATCAACGCCAAAGGACCATGATGAACAAATTGCAGTCAGCCTTGCCCTGACCCATTTTATTGGAAGAACACTGTCCGAGTTTAGCGCCGGGCCTCTCAATATCGATACCGAAGGCTACAAAAGATTGCTGCATATACTCGATGTGGTGGATCATGATACCTGGCAACTGTTTTATGACATGCATCGGTATAATCCATATGCAAAAGAGAAACGGATTGCGTTTATGGAGGCGATGAAAAAAATTAGCGACCGGTTGAATGATAAATCGTGCGTTTGAGGAATAAACGGCATGTCTGATGAAATCCTATTTATTGGGTTGTTTAGCAACGCCGGATAGAGAATTGGGCTTTGAAAAAAAATTTAATAATGTTGGAGTAAATCATATGGAAAATAACACCAATCGTAAAAAAATCCTGGTTATCCATGGACCTAACCTGAACCTGCTTGGAAAGAGGGAACCTGATATATACGGTCATCAGACGCTTGACGGAATAAATGCCAAACTAAAGGCACGTGGAGAAGAACTTGATCTTTCAGTCGAGACCTTTCAGTCAAACCATGAGGGGGACATAGTGGAAAAGATCCAACAAGCACCCGGTACATTTCATGGAGTCCTCATCAATCCCGCAGCTTTTACACACACCAGTATCGCCATCAGGGATGCGCTTTCGATGCTGAATATGTTGATGATTGAGATACACCTGACCAATATTTACAAAAGAGAAACCTTTCGTCATGTATCAATGATCTCCGATATTGTAACGGGGCGGATTTCTGGATTCGGGCACCATGGATACCTTTTGGCTTTGGATGGGTTGGCACAAATGTTATCTTCTAGTTAATCGTGGCAAAATCGAAAAATTGATATAACAGATCAATTTTGATCGGTCAGTACTTTAATAATTCGATTCGTGTTTTTATGGCAAAATATTCCCGAATTATGTTTATTTCACCCAAAGCGCCTAATGGAAAAACAGAAAAAAAATCGGAGTATGAATCTTGTATCAGTCGAGTCGGATTTTTTGATTATCATAGTTGGGGGTCGTAAAAGTGAAAAACCTTAAACTTGCATCAGGGGAAAAAGGGGATCGTACAATTGTCAAGGTTTCCAACGCCGAAATCGGACGTGGTTTTGTGGTGATTGCCGGGCCTTGCAGCGTGGAGAATGAGAGGCAGGTTCTGGAGACCGCACATGCTGTTAAGGATGCCGGCGCGGATATGCTTCGTGGGGGTGCGTTTAAGCCGCGAACATCTCCCTATGCCTTCCAAGGACTTGGTCTTCGTGGTTTAAAGATATTGGAAAAAGCAAGACAGGAAACCGGATTGCCAATTGTTTCCGAGGTTGTCGACCCCCGAGATGTTTCTTGGGTGGCTGAGTTTGCAGACGTTCTCCAGATCGGGGCGCGTAACATGCAGAACTTCTCTCTTCTCAAAGAAGTGGGGAGGGCAGGGCGCCCGGTTCTGCTCAAGCGTGGGATGCATTCCACGCTCGAAGAGTGGCTTAATTGTGCCGAGTATGTTCTGAGCGAGGGTAACCCGGATGTAATTCTCTGTGAGCGGGGTATCCGCACTTTTGAAAAGTATACGCGAAACACGCTCGATTTGAGTGCCGTCCCGGCAATCAAGGAGTTGACACATCTACCCATCATTATCGATCCAACACACAGCACCGGGCGCATCAGCTTGATCGGTCCCATGAGTCTGGCTGCCGTGGCGGCCGGTTCAGACGGATTGATCATTGAGGTACATCATAAGCCAGAAGAAGCGTTGTGCGATGCGGAACAGGCGCTTACGCCGGATATGTTCATCGATATCATGGGGCGACTAAAGGCGCTGAAATCTTTTCTTGATAACCAGGCATCATAGAAAAAAATAATTTAGGGGCGGAAAAATGAAACTTGAAGAGATTCGTAGAAAAACAGACAAGATTGACCGGGAACTTCTGGTCCTACTTCAGGAACGAATGGGGCTGGCGCTCCGGTTGAAAAAATTTAACCTAACGGTCACTGATCCGGAACCGCAAGAGGATTTGGTGGCCCGTGCGGAACATTTGAATCTAGATCTTATCGAGCGCTCGTTTACCAGACAACTGCTCAATACAATAATCGAAGAGAGCAAACGTCTACAGGAAGAAGATCGCCAGCTGGTCGCATTTCAGGGGGAGCATGGAGCTTATGGTGAGGTCGCTGCGAGACGTCTGATTCCTGCCGGCGCCTATATTCCCTGTCTAGAGTTTGTCGATGTATTCCGTGGGGTTGAAGACGGCCATTTCGATCTCGGAGTGGTACCGGTTGAAAACTCGCTGGAAGGGGCCGTCACCCAGGTAAATGATCTACTTACAACCATGAATCTACAAGTCATTGGTGAGGTCAAGGTGACCGTAAACCACTGCTTGCTCGCCACTGAGATGACAGATTATCGAGAAATCCGTCTGGCTTACTCCCATCCCCAGGCACTGGCCCAATGTCGGGAATTTCTTTCCCGCAACAAGCTGGAGCCCCGTCCGTATTACGATACAGCGGGAGCAGCAAAGATGCTGGCCAGAGAGAACCCAAAGGCCGCTGCTGCCATCGCTAGCGCCTTATGCGCCGAACTGTATAACCTCGAAATTATAAAAGAGAGTATTGAGGACGGTCCTTCCAACTCCACGCGATTTTTGCTTCTGTCCCGGGAGCCTTATGCGGGTGATGGAAATAAAACCTCGATTATTTTTGCGGTATCCCACCAAGCCGGCAGCCTGTTCGGTGTGCTCAAACTGTTTGCGGAAGCCAATATCAACTTGACCCGAATCGCTTCAATGCCACTCCGCACGGATCCAGGCAACTACAGCTTCTTTCTAGATTTTGAAGGCTCAGAAAAAAGTGAAAAAATTACCAGGGTGTTGGAACATGTGGAGGCGCAGACTATTTCGATGAAGTATATAGGCAGCTACCCAGCTGACAGTACAACAGCCTAGGGGCATCATAATTATCACAGCGGGTTTACAATCACATCCTTTAAATGCGAATTTTTAAGGTTCGTTTTTTCACCAATCTTTGCCATGCCGTCAGAAACGAATCTAGCGGATAAGGGTTTATGGAATCTCTGTGAAAGGCCTTGTAGTAGACGAAGAATTTCATAAATTTTTCGGGCAGGTTCATTTACTCCAACCGGATAGGTGTCGATTCCCAATCCGCAGTGAAGGGATAAGTATACATTCCTTTCGATCGAGAAGTCACCGGCCTCATATTCTCTGGCCAATTCAAAATCCTCCAGACATGGCAACATGATCCCACATAATCCTATCGGTTTTGGGTTATTTTGCTTTATAAAATTGCTGATTTGAATATAAAGATCTGTTGTTACTGAATGTGAAAAGGAATTTTGAATCCTTTTGACAAAATGAATCAGACTGCTTTTCCCGGTGAAAAGCGGTGCGATCGAAGAATCAATACCCAGAAAAGAGGAATTGTCGCAAAACAACTCGAAGATCTCATCCCAGACCGATTTCATTATTTGAAACCATTCATCCAACGAGTTGCAACCCATGGACAGATCAGTCGGCTGAAGGCCGATGGAAAAACCATTTTTCTGATATGTAGCCGAAGGGAAGTAAGGGCTGGAAGGAGAATTGTTAAAAGTATAAGTAAAGCTGAATGTTTTGCTGGGCTGACTTTTTATGATGTTGAATAACAAATCACTGTCTCTCGGAACGACTCCATTGCTTAAGTTCAGGTTGAACGCGACATTGTCTGTATGAATAAAATCGTTGAATTGATTACGGGCTGTTTCACGATCGAGGGTCCCAACGCTTAAGTAAAGCGAAGGGTCAATAAAAACGGAACGGATGGCTGCAATCGACGGATCTTTGGAACAAATTCTTTTTGTCTGAATTGCATAATCATGGGCTTCAAGACGGGTCGTAATCCCTTCAATTCGTTTTAATATATCGATATCCAGAGTGTCAGAGAAATAACAGACGCTCCGAATGATTTTATTTTTCCGCATGTTTTTTTGAAATCCTTCGTCAGAGTATCCAGTATGTTGCTTCGATCTGTTTCATACCCTCACAACCGCCTCTCCATCGATAACCACCTCTCCGTCATGATTGGCGCACACGGTTTTTAGGGTGATTATCGGCTTGTCTTCACGGATGTTTGTGATTTCAACCGATGCGGTGACTTCATCCCCGATAAAAACCGGCTTGACGAATTTGAGCTTCTGTCCGAGATAAATCGTTCCCTCACCGGGTAATGTTTGGCCCAACAGGCCGGAAAATAGCCCGGCAACCAACATACCGTGGGCTACCCGGCGGCCGAATATTGTTGTTTTGGCAAACGCATCATCCAAATGAATCGGATTCCTGTCATTTGAAATTTCCGCAAACTGTTCAACGTGTTCCTGGGTAATAGTTTTTGTAATTGAAGCTGTGTCGCCAATTCTAAGATTTTTTTTCATTTTTAAATCTCCTTTAAATAATGTTTCTCAAGTCTCGCATCTGATATTTTAAGGAAAGTCGCATCAGGCATAGGGTAAAAAGAAATTTTTCTGAAAAAAAAATTGATGATGAGTGCTTTGACAACGGCACAAAACCTTTTAAAAGTTAGCATTTCAGAAACAACTGATATTACAAAAGAAACCAGACCATCGCGTGCCTGTGCACGGTCATTACTTTATGGGTACCGATTCAAACTGATTGCCACGTTGTTTTTCCAAAAAAAATTATTTATCCCACACCAGATGCGGCACGGTGTCCCATTGGGGATGCGAAACTTGAGTAATGTTTATGCTGTATTCCAACTGCCTGTGAAGTATGATGCCGTTCCGATTGAACAGAATCTTGGGTCTGCCACGGTTTCAGGTCAAAATTGGTTTTTAAGGGACAATAAGTAAAAGGCAAAAATAAGTCAACTCAACTGTGTTTTGTGATGAAAAAGGAAAATATCAAAGGCTTGACCTCAGATCGCGGTTGTGTTTGAAAGGCGCAAGGTGAGAAATCTTTCATTTTTCGGCATCGAACAAAGCCGAACATTTTTAATGATTTCCAGTTGTCGGTGAAGAAAATTTAAATTTGGAATTTGACGATACCAGGAATCTGATTTCCCGCTTAACGACCATTCATTGGCATGCCGGTTCCATGATTCTGATCCCCAATGTCTCGTAGAGCGGATTTTCGGGACAAGAAGCCGGCCGCACGGTTAATAGATGGTTAATTTTGGTCAACATCATCTTAATGGGATTCGGAAAAACTTGGAACGATGACCCGTCGCTTCTTTATACAAAGGCTTTTTGAGGGGTTTAAAACAGCGGTACTGGTCCATATGTTTTGGTTTTCTATGACAAGTGACCAAAAGGTTGCTGCGGATGTGAATTGGAAGCTTGTGAATAAAATGCCGTTAAGGGAAATCACGAAAAGAAAACTTCATCACGGATCGGACCACTATTTGAATCCTTTCGGCAGGCGAAAACATGGAAATCTGTGGCGGGTAATGCGCTGGAAACTGTTTGGCGAAAACCGGTTCAAGCGATTCTACCCAAGTGAACCGGTTGTCCCGGTCAAGATGGACTGGCGTTTTCTAAAAGAGTATAAAGGACTTGGGATTACTTTTCTGAAACATGCCACGTTGATCATCAAAGACGGCGACGATTATATCTATATTGACCCGGTCCTTTTTAACATTTTTCGTTTCATCAAAGATTTTACACCACTGCATTTTGATATCAGAGAGTTACCCAACCCCAAACACCTCCTGATTACCCATGGACATTACGATCATTTGGATAAAAAATCTTTATCCCATTTCAATAAAAAGACACATATCATCAGCCCGGTGGGCTATAACTCAATTTTCAAGGGGCTGGGGATGACCAATCGAGATCAACTGGATTGGTTTGATACCTTGACCCAGGGTAACCGGGAAATCACTCTGTTACCGTGCCATCATTGGACAATGCGAAATCCAATTGTCGGCCCAAACAGATCGTTATGGGGTTCCTACTTAATCAAATCTGCCAGCGGACCGGTCATCTATATCTCCGGAGATACCGCCTATTTTGATCGTTTTTCGGAAATCGGCAATGAATTTAAAATCGATCTGGCCATATTCAACCTCGGTGCCTATGAACCGCGCTGGTTTATGGCGGACAGTCACATAAATCCGGCCGAAACCGTCCGGGCTTTTCAGGAATTGAATGCGAAACACTTGATGATCGTTCACTGGGGAACGTTTCGCTTGGGGGATGAACCGGTTCATTTTCCATCAATAGAAATAAAACAAGAAATGCAAAAGGCGGGGTTGCAGGATCGCTACGTGGAGATAAACCACGGACAGACATTGTTTTTTGATTCATTCAATGTCGTTTAGAGGCGAGTTCAAATATGTTGGTACTCATATTTGCCAGACGAAATAAATATTTTATTATCGTGATGACTACTTTTTACCTTGAATTCAGCTTCGCTGTTTTCCAAATTTTTTAGGGTGCTGACAGGGGGATAAAGGGTCTTGAAATCGGAGCAAAAAAAACTGGTGGATGCCCATGCTCACCTGTGTGATCCGGCTTTCGATAATGACCGGCCTGAGGTCCTTGAGAGAGCCCGCATGTCAGGGGTTGGCACTATTATTGCCGTCGGTGAAAATATTTCAGATGCCAGAAAAAATCTGGAACTGGCTGAAAAATACCCGATGTTAAGGCCGGCTGCAGGACTTTATCCAACTCATCTGGACCTTGATCAGGCGAGGGAAATGCGTCGGTTTATTTATCAGGAACGTGAAAAGTTTATAGCTATCGGCGAAGTTGGGCTCGATTTTTGGGCTGTAAAGGATGAAATAGAAAAGGAAGTGCAAAAAGAAATTTTCAAGGGTTTTATCAACCTGGCTGAAAAACTGAATTTGCCATTGAACATTCATTCCCGATCTGCCGGGCGACATGCTGTTTCGTTGTTGCTTGAAAGCGGCGCAACCCGGATACAATTGCACGCCTTTGATGGTAGAGCTGATGCGGCACTACCGGCTGTGGAGGCCGGCTATTTTTTTTCAATTCCCCCATCAATCATCCGTTCGCGCCAGAAACAAAAGCTTATAAAACGACTACCGCTTTCATGTCTATTAATCGAAACCGACAGTCCGGTCCTGGGGCCCTCGCCGGGAAAACGCAACGAACCCTCAAACCTTGTCATTTCAGTCGAGGCTATTGCCGAGATAAAGAATATCCGTAAAGATGAGATCATCGAAGCGGTATCGGAAAATACCCTGAAATTATATGGCAATCTCGGTTAAATACTTTTAATCAGGCATTTAAATCATTACTCTAAAATTTTTTGGAAAAACAATGAGGCAATCAGTTTGAACCGGTATCCATAAAGTAATCACCGTGCACAGACACGCGATGATCTGGTTTCTTTCGTAATATCAGTTGCTTCTGGAATGCTAACTCTTAAAAGGTTTTGTGCCGTTGTCAAAGCGCTCATCATCAATTTTTTTCAGAACAATTTCTTTTTACCCTATGCCTGATGCGGCTTTCCTTAAAATATCAAGTACGAAACTTGAGTTCATTATTTAATGCTTTCTCATCCCGGAACATATTCACTGGTCTTTCGGTCGTCACTTGAGCGGTTGATTGCCGTCGGAAAACTTGGACAACTTCGAGTCAAGCCGGGGTTTTATGTTTATGTGGGGAGCGCTTTTGGACCGGGTGGCTTGGCTGCCCGTGTTGCTCATCATGGGAGATCATCCGGCTGTCCGCGCTGGCACATCGACTATCTGGAATTATCTAACAATTTGGAAGAGGTGTGGTATACATACGATCCTATTCATCGTGAGCACCAATGGACTGAAATCATAGACAGCTTAAAGGGGTCATCCATCCCCCTTGTGGGTTTTGGGTCCTCCGACTGTCGTTGTCAATCCCATCTATACTTTTTTCCCTCAAAACCGTCCGATCGGCCTTTCCGTCGCAGGGTTCACGTAAAATATGATAACCACGGAAAGATCATCATCGAGAAACTGCTTTCTTAACCGCAGATTCGTCTTTGGGTCTTGAATTTTTTTAGATTATTTTGACATTTGAATACAAATTCGGTAGACTGAACATTGCAATTAAAATGTTGCAGATTTCTTGAGAAATCGGACTTGTGAAGGTCCGAACAATTCCCCACCATTTTTCCTTACCTTAGATTTTTAATTAACGTATTCATTTGGCGCATCACTACGTACCATTTGCCGTATCGATAGTAATGATCGTTTGGAGGTAGAAATGGATATTAAAGTTGTTTATGACCTGGATCGGGATAAATGAAATGATATTAAAGAGCCTCGTAGCGGCAGCCCTCTACCTGATTATTTATTTCTGGTTCTTATATCTTCTGCGAAAACCGCGACTCTGGCTACCGGTTTCAATGAGAGACAAACTTATCGGGGTCCTTTTGCTGACGGTTTTAAACGGTTATATTTCGATTTCAGGAGCAGTTGTCGATCTGTGGATTCTGTTTATTTCCGTTACAGGTATCGCCCTGTTGTTTTATATCATCGCCGCCCCGGCATATGCTTTGTTACCCTCAAGACCACTGCTGGTGCAGTTTATTGCCTGGAATGCACCCCGGATTGAAATAGGGTTACTGTTGCCGGCGCTCATCCTGCTGTTTTACGTGTCGAACCTTAAATTACGAGCCCTGCTGATCACTGCGATATTAATGGAATCCTTTTGGTATCTGCGTTTATGGATGAAGCAACGATACAAAAAGGCTAAAACTCTTGACGAGTACAGTTTATTGGTTTTAAAGGCCCAGGCCAACAGCGATATCAAAAGGTTTGCCAAAAAACACCGCATACTCGAATTACAAACTGTACAGGAACAAATAAGCTGGTTGGGTTGTACCCAACAATCGTTCCCCTGTCCAATGGATTATTACGTAAATACGCTAGGGCTTAATACCCCACCCTGCTGTCGCGACAACATGCGGGAGATGCTTCACCGGATTGATTCAGATCTGGCGAAAATAGGGGTTTTACACTGGATTGAAGGCGGAACGCTATTGGGTGCGGTACGCGAAAACGGTAATCTTTTGGCTTGGGAAGATGATGTCGATATATCTTTCCTCCTAACCGAAGAAAACACCTGGCAAAAAATGGTTGCCAGCATTAAAAAAATTGCGAGGCATGCACATTATCAGGTAATTGTATTTGAAAAGATTGAATCGATTTATATCTATTATGACCCTCCTGGTCCATGGCCTTTTAATTATGAGCGCACTCGTATGCGCGGCGAAATCCGTATTGACATGCACGGATATCGGGTGAGCCGAAGCAACGGAAACAATGTTGTGGAGCGTTTCACATCAAAAGGCCTTTTGCAGAAAAACCGGAAAGGAAAATTTGAAATGCCTTCGGAACTGGTGCTGCCGCTCTCTGTAATATCATTTGCTGACAGGAAGGTATCCTGTCCGGCTAAACCCGGCGATTATATAAAGGCGATGTATGGGAATTATACCGAGGTTGAGTATACCTGGATTGAAAAGGATGCTGCTAACGCAAGGCGCCAAATCGATCAAAAGAGATGATCCGGTATAGTCCAATTTTTATTTTGCGAAGTGACGGAATCATTCATTTGGAGATCTCGAATTTTCGGGTTACTTTGACATTTGAAAGGGAATCCGGTATGATACACAATCCAATCAGTAAGGTACATGTTTCTTGATGTGCCGCACTTGTGTAGGTTTGGGCAAGAATGTTGCAGTGATGAAGCTCAAAAATCGTCTTGAATGATACTAACGAATTCCTCCCAAAATAACTTTTCAGGGTAAAGCCCATGAAGAAATTGTGGCCCATGCATTACGTTTTTCGTGATTACAACGCATGAACTTTTTTGTTGTTATGGTATCTGGAGGATTTTCTAATGGAACATAAGCCAACCTATGAAGAATTGGGAAAAAGAGCGAAGGGGTTAGAAGAAGAAATGGCTAAGCGCAAGAAGGATGAAGAAGCCCTATTTCCGTCCCCAGGGGGGATAAGCCGGCTCAAAACGCAGCCAAGGTTTTAAAAAGATGGCGGCAGAAAAAATATATTGTCAAGGATGATAAACTCGGCATCTATATATATTATCAATATTTTAAACTGCCGTCTGATCCACGAAAATATTGCCGCAAAGGATTTATTTGCAAAATCAGGGTCTATGATTGGAAAGAAAATGTTATCCTGAAACACGAAAATATCATGCCGGAGTTCGTCAACGTCCAGCGCGACCTGATTGCCGAAACCCGGCTCAATGTCACTCCAACCCATGGTTTATATACCGATGCGTTCTTTGCACTGGAGCCTGATATGGATGAAGGCATCAACCATCCGATCTGTGAAGCAGAGGATTCTCAGGGTGTAAGGAATGTATTGGGCGTCATTAACGATGAGTCCATAATTGCTCGGTTTGTTGAAACGCTGAAAGACATGCAAGTCATCCTGGCAGACGGTCATCATCGCTATGCCGGCTCTCTGGCTTATATGCAGCAGAAGATGATCAAAAATCCCGCCCACACCGGGCAAGAAGGTTATAATTATCATCTCATTTGGCTGACCAACACCGAAGCAGATGACCTCAGATTTTATCCAATACATCGATTGATTAAAAAGCTGAATAATTTTGGTGAAGCTGCCACAGTGAAAAAACTTGAAAAATATTTTCAAATCAAGCCGGTGACTGATGCAAGCAGGATCAAAGATGTCATTATCGACAAGGAATGGACCTTCGGCATTCTTTTTAAAGAAAATGCCTATATTGTTCAGCTCAAGCCAGAAACCTTGCCGACGATAAAGTGGGATTTTCCGGATGAAATTAAAAAGTTGAATTTAACAGTGGCCCACTATTTTATTATCCAGGAAATTTTGGGAATTCCGGAAAAGATACAAAACAGATCACCCTGCATTGAATACGAGAGAAATTTTACAGATTGCGTATCCAAGGTCATCAGAGAAAAAGCTCAGATGGCCATCATTACCAATGAAATTTCCATTGAAGACGTGAAACGTGTAAGCAGCTGCGGCTGTACGATGCCCAAAAAATCCACCCTCTTTTATCCGAAGGTTATTTGCGGGTTCCTTTATTGCTCCCTCTGAATGTGTTTGAAATCCCAATTCATGACTATCAAATCTCTGTTTTGTGTTTAGTACAGCAATTAGATTCTCATTTCAGATAGTTCATCTTTGATTTTTTCGTATAAGAGCATTTTTGTCATTTATGAGTTTATTGGCAAGCGCTTCACTCTCTTCTTTTTCGCACGCTTCAACCAATTTGTCCAGTTGTTCTAGTGATATAATTGCTTTCCAATTCCGTTGTGCTGTATCTATAGACCCGAACAGAAAAAAATGTTTTCATTGATCGGGACAAACCCCGATAAAAAGAGAAAACTTTCAAATATCGCGTTTTAAAATCACGCTTACCCGTTCCACTGTCAGCGTGATTGTCCCGAAATCCGCTTCTACCTTTCCATTGAGAATAAAGGGACAGCTTTTGTCCAACATGCTGCAAAAGCGGTGATAGGTCTTTGGAAAAAAAGTGGCTTCAATCAGACCGGTCTCATCCTCAAAGGTCAGAAACTCCATCGGATCGCCGTGTTTGGTGCGCACCACTTTGCCGGTGATCAACAGCCCGGCTACCTTGACATGTCTGCCCACGAAGCGGGACAAGTCTCTGGCATTGACGATCTTCTTTCCTTTCAATTGATCGGCATAGAGGGTCATGGGATGCCGGTCACACAAAAAACCGAGTACTGCAAATTCCTGTCTCAGACGTTTAACTTCGCTCTCCGACGGAAGTGACGGTTTATCCGTATCCGGCCCAATGTCGAACAAATATGTTTTTTTTGGCCGAACTGATCTGGTTTTTTGCCAGCAGGCCAGCTCCCACAGCAGTTCAGCGCGGTTTTCTTTTGGGTGGAGCGCGTCAAACGCGCCGGCATAAATCAACGAGCGGGCTTCAGTATTGTCCGGTTGAACCTGTTTAAGAAAATCGGTCATGCTGGAGAAATAGGGCCCGGTTTCCCGCTGTTTGACGATGCGCTGTTGCATCTCGGTACTCACATGTTTGATGGACAACAGCCCCACCCGAATAACACCGGAATTTCCCTTCCAGCGGATATCGCTTTTGTTGACATCAGGCGGCAGGATTTTTACACCCAAGCGTCGGGCTTCCGATACGTATGCGAAGGTATTGTAAAATCCTCCCTGGTTACTGATCACCGCTGCCATAAATTCTGCCGGATAATGGGTCTTCAGGTAGGCCGCCTGAAAAGAGACACGGGCATAACTGGCACTGTGGGGTTTGCAGAAGGAATACCCTTCAAAACTCATCATCATGTTCCAGATCGCTTTAATCTGCTCATCGCAGACCCCTTTCGACCGTGCGCCTGTAGTAAAACGTGCTTTGAAGTCCCGCAGCTTTCCGGCCTTGTCTTTCTTGGACATGATCTTGCGCAACCCGTCCGCATCTGCATGCGAAAACCCAGCTAACGCAACAGCGGTTTTGGAGACATCCTCTTGATAGACCATGATCCCGTATGTTTCATTGAGTACATCTTCGAGCAGAGGATGAATCGGCTCCCAATGGCCGCCATGGAGCCGGCGGACATATTCACGGATAAATTCATTAGCCGCCGGGCGGATAATGCTGCTGTGGATCACCAGATGTTCAAAATCGCCGACCTTTGTTTTTTTCTGCAAAAGCCGTGTGGCAGGGCTTTCGATATAGAAGCATCCTATGGTATTTCCCTTGGCCACATTTATCTGGGTGTCAAGATCCTCTTCCGGTTCCCAGTTGTTTTCATCAAAGACAAGGCCGTTGTTGTAAAGATTTGAGATCGCGTCGCGAATAACGCCTAGAGAGCGGTTGCTCAGGAGATCAATTTTGATCAACCCGGCGGCTTCCGTGCTGTCCTTTTCCCACTGGATAATCGGCACCCCCTTGGTGGGGGCCGGTTCGATTGGGACGTATTCATCAATGGGGTTTGGCGTGATTACCACCCCTCCGGGATGAACCGAAAGGTAGCGCGGAATCCCGATAATCCGCTGGGCAATGCGGATGATCTGCGGCCAGGGTTCGGGGAAATCGAGCTCGCCAAGCTCTGGTAACCGGCGGAGCCGGGCGAGCAGGTCGTCATCCGGCCTGACCGATCGCCAGAGCCAGGGAATACGTTTGGATACCTGGCCGATCTCTCTATCGGTGAGCCCGAAGACCTTGGCGGTTTCCCGTATGGCCATGCGGGGTTGAAAGGTCACATGGTTGCTGACCAGGGCAGCGTGTCCTTTAAACTGTTTTAATACAGAATTGAGCACATCATCCCGTTCATCCCATGCAAAATCGACGTCGATATCAGGCGGATCCGTTCGTCCCGGATTCAGAAACCGGTCAAAATAGAGATTGTGTTTGATCGGGCAGACATTGGTGATACCTAAGCTGTAAGCCACCAGTGATGCGGCGCCGCTTCCGCGACCACAAATTCGAGGGCTTCGGGATACGATGTCCTGAACCACGAGAAAGTACGAAGAAAAATTCATTTTCGCGATGATACGCAACTCATATTCCATCCGGTCGACGACAGTTTCCGGCAGGTCATTTCCGTAGCGCAGGCATGCTCCCGCATAGGCGGCGCTACGCAAAAGATGCTCGACAGATTGACCCGATCCGTTGGTCCAGGGAGGAAGAACCAGATCATGTTGTGGACCGGTAAAGACCAGGCGTTCGGCAATGGCTTCGGTGGATCGAAGCACATCAGGCCAGATATCAAAGCGATGGGCATAGACTGATGCCGGCGCAAGGTATGCATCGGGAGGTGCGGCATCTTTCTGGGTCAATCGGTAAAGGGATGTGTTCATGCCGATTGCCCGCAGTATCCGGTGGATTCCAAAATCATCCGGGTTGAGGAAAAAACTGGATGGTGTGGCAACCATGGGTATGTCGAGGTGTTGAGATACCCGGCGCAGTCGAAGGACGGTTCCGCCTGGTTTGCGGGGAACAGCCGCCGCCACCGTCACGTCGGCCCCATGCCAATCCGGTAAAAATTCAGGGAAGGAGGTCATGACAATAAGTCCTTTGGCGTGGGCCGGGATAGCTGTCTTCAAATCAAATCGGTCATCTGAATGGCGGTGGGTGACCAGCCGGCAGAGATTGCGATAGCCCTCGTCGTTTTCAACCAGGCAGACAGCCCGGTAGCCCGAGAGGGGATCTGTCAGCTCCGCACCGATGATCGGTGTGATCCCCTCGTGTTTGCAGCTTTTTAAAAAGGGCCACAGGCCGTAAAGGTTGTCCGTGTCCGTAAGGGCCAGCCGGTTGTATCCCCGCTGTTTTGCGGCCTGGCAAATCATTTCCGGTGAACTTGTGCCCCACATGAGGGAGTGGTATGAGCGGACGGTTAAAGGAATCATGACACATCGTGTGCCCGGATAAAGGCTTTCTTATGCCGCCAGGGTCTGTCCCACACGAATAGCACCTGAACCAAACCGGCGGCGGATCAAGTCAAGGGTGCCGACCAGATTGTCTCTGATTTTTTTTTCTTTTTCGTATTCGGAAAAGAGCGTTAGCTGGGCAGGTGGATAGGTTAGACGATCGCAAACAAGCCGTAGGTGCCGAACGCGAACACGGCGTGTCCAGGCACGCTTAAGGGCCAGCTTCGCTGCGGCAAACAGAAAAAAATCATTGGTGGTTGCCGGGTTGGCAGTTGCCTGGCGGATTATCCGGCTGCCGTCGGAATAGTCGAGGATGATCCCAACCCGCCTTGCCGCTGTGCGCCGTTTGCGCAGATCTGCTCCAGTCTGTTCGATCAATCGGTATAATGCGCCTTTTATCACAGTCACATCATTGGTATCATTTCCAAATTCATGATCAGCCCTTACCAGCGGCCGCTTTTGCCCGACGGAAAGGACCGGAGACGGATCAATGCCACGGACGGCGGCATACAGGTCCCGGCTCCGCCTCCCGAACACGACATCGAGTTGCGCTATCGAAAGGCGCGCTACCTGGCAGGCACGGGCCAGATTGAATTCATAAAAACACTTCAGGTCATTTTGTTCTATTCCAGGGATGAGGTGAATCGGCAAGGGACCCAGGAAAGCCTCTTCATCACCTGCACGAACAATATATTCGCCGGTCGGTTTGACGACGCGGGTGGCGACCTTGGCCACCAGCTTATTGGGCGCAACAGACCAGATCGGGTCTAACCCCATCTCGGCCCGTATGATTTTTCGGATACGCCAGGCCACGTCTGGCGGCGGACCGAATAATTTCCCGGTTCCGGTGGCATCGACAAACAGATGCCCGTTGTGGTCGGTCATCTCGATAAACGGTGAAAAGGGGAGGGCATGTTTTAGAAGCGCTGTCATCGACCGCTCATAACGGTCGGGGTGGGGTGACAACACAGTGGCATCCCGGCAAAAGCGCAGGGCCCGTCGCAAAGCCATGCCTTTTCGCACACCGTTTTGGTATGCTTCATCGCTCATATCATATACCGCTGCCCGTGTTGCGCCTTCAGGGGCGATAATGACCGGCCGCTTTCGCAACCGGCTGTCCACAACCCGTTCAACCGCTACCGCGAAATCAGCCACATTTAAATGAATAATGGATCGTTCACGCATATTCGCTCCCGACACCGTGGAGCTGGATATCCTCGATTCTTGCATCATTGGAACTCAACCACCGTAAGACCCTGTTCTTTGAGCAGGCCGGTCATTCTCCGGGCATTTTCCGGTGCCTGGGCACGGACATGATTGTTGAAAAAAAGAACCCCCCGACGGGCCTGTTTGCCCATGTGTACAATTTTCTCTTCGACCCAGTTGCTCAATTCAGCATCGGAGTAGTTGTAGTCAAACTGATGCTGCATTTTTCCCGAACGCCAGCCTTTGGTATTGCGACCGTGAAAACGGGCATAAAAGAGGTTCGGGTTGGTCACCACATCCAAGGCAGGAAAGAGATCCGGCAGGTTGGGTTCGTCTACGGCGACCAGCGTCACCCGGCGACGTTCCAGTTCAGCGAACACACGGTCGTTCGCCCAGGATCGGTGGCGAAACTCTATTGCCAGGGGAAGGCCGTGGAGTTTGTCGATCAGGGCGGCCAGATACTTTCGATTGTTCGGTGTGCGGGCAAACGAAGGGGGAAGCTGGATCAACACGGCCACCAGTTGATCGGCCTGCAACAGTGGTGTCACACCATTCCGGTAATGATCCGCATGGCCGGACCACTGCTCCGGATCGATTTCATGGGTGAGGTTTCGTGTCAACTTGGCGGCAAACAAAAATTCCGGCGGGACCAGTTGGCGCTGACGCTCAATCGCATCGGCCCGGGGTATCTGGTACCAGGTGTAGTTGAGTTCGGTAATCGAAAAATGCCGGGCATACAGCGGCAACATCCGGCCGGACTTTGTATCGGGCGGATAAAAACCGGCATCAATCCATTCGGTATAGGCATAGCCGCTTGTGCCGACAAACAGACGGCAGACGTCGGATCCTCTTGCTGCTTGCTGTGTTGCATCAATCATTCTAAAGCCTATCCATCACTTCCAGTCCCCTGCAAAGACCGATCACCTTACCCTGGATCAGGACTTCGTTAAACGCATATGTCGCCGCTTTGTAAGTCGGGTTTTCAGGGCGAAGTTCAATCAGTTTTTCCCGGCGGAAGAACCGCTTGACCGTGGCTTCTTCCGGCTGGATCAACGCAACGACGATCTCGCCGTTTTCAGCGTATTGCCGGGGTTCACAAATGACCAGGTCCCCATCCACGATTGCCGCATCCCGCATCGAGTCACCCTTTACTTTGAGGGCGAACAGATTCGAACCGTGGTATCTGGCTGCATCCACTACCACACTACCGTCCCACTCCTGCTGGGCATATAAGGGTAAACCGGCGGCGATACTTCCGACAATCGGTACTTGGAGCCAGCGCATGATACCCGTGGTTTCCCGGATGCGGTTGAGCAAATGAATGGTGCGGCTGTAACGTCCCTCGCGTTTGATAAGCCCTTTTTGCTCAAGTGTTTTTATCAGTTGTGATATCGCCGCGTGACTCACACCCATATCAGCGGCTGCCCGGCGCAGGCTGGGTACCTTTCCGATTCGTGTGATTTCGCGTTTCAAATAGCTTAAAAGTCGCTCCTGTTTTGGTGTTAAATCAGGCTGCATCGGATTTGTCTCCGTCCTGGTTCTTTGGTCAATTCATTCGATGAATTATTTTGTAAAAAAGATAAAATACAATGAGTTAAATTATTTTTATTCATCTAACACTTTATATTTATACAGGTATGGATACATTTATTTGACCGCTGTTGTGTTTCAAAATAACACATTAAAATATAAATGTCAATGTAAATGTAAATATTAATGTGAAGTATATATATTTTCGCCGGCTGTGAAGGGCAGAGGACTCATATTTGATGTGGTGATTTCTGAGAAAGGTCCGCTTTGTTTCAGCTATAGGATGTGATATGGATGGGGTGAACCAAAAAGAGGCAGCATTCCCATGCAATACGGTGCCATGAATTTTCCGGTCAAACCTGTACTGAACGAGCTGGAGGAGATTGCAGCACGGGGGTTTGACTATCTGGAGTTGACTATGGATCCCCCGAAGGCGCACCATAAAGATGTTCGGCAACAGAAAAAGGAGATAATCAGCGCGCTAAATAGTCATAAAATGAATCTCATTTGCCATCTACCCGCCTTTGTTTCAATAGCCGATCTCACCGACGGTATCAGAGCGGCCTCTTTAAAGGAAATATTGATGTCGCTGGAGGTGGCTGCTGAGCTTGATTCCCTCAAGGTGGTCCTTCATCCGGGTCATATTGGCGGAATGGGGTTTTTTGTAAAGGAACAGGCAAAAAAATATGCGATGGAGAGTCTCGACGCCGTTGCAGAAAAAGTTGAACAGCTCGGCATGAACATATGCCTTGAGAACATGTTTCCCAAGTATCCTTCTTTTGTGTATCCGGAAGATTTTGTTGAGATTTTTAAACGGTTTCCATCCTTCAAGCTGGTGCTGGATATCGGACACGCGCATATTGGGAGCAAAAAGGGCGACAGGGTTTTCCGGTTTATTGAGAAGTTTCACAGCCGTATCGGCCATATCCATGTCAGCGATAACTTCGGAAAGGAAGACCAACATCTTCCAATCGGGGTAGGGGCGATCGATTTTCCGAAGGTGGTTTAGGCGCTGAAAAAAATCGGATACGAAGACACGGTGACCTTCGAGATTTTTTCAAGGGACCGGGATTATCTAGAGATAAGCAGATGGAAATTTTCCGTCATGTTGGCGCAAGGCTAAAATATAAAACTCAAGTTTCGCACCTTTGATTCTACAAAGATCCGTATACGCCCCACGCCGAAGGCGATGCACGGACCAGATCTATTCTACGGGTTGTTTTTTTTGGAAAGCACCACCGGTCTGCTGCCGGGGGCGGAAATCCCGCGGCGTTCCAACAAGGACCCTTCCTGCCGGTATAGGCCGATCAGCGCTTTTAGGTAATTGGCCACGGCCTGAACCTCGTTGATTTTGCTGACCAGGAGATCCCGCTGGGCCTGGGCTACCAGGAAACTGGTCGACCGTCCCACCCGGAATTTTTCGGTTTCTATTCGAAGCTTTTCTTCCTGAAACTTTCGCGTGGCGGCCGATGCATCGATCTGCTCTTTGGCGCGGTTGACCTCAATGTATGCACCTCGAACATCGACTTCCGCAAGTTGTTCGAGGTTGTCCAGCGCCTTTTCTGCCTGGTCCTGTCGAAGCAGCGCCCGCTCCTGTCGTGCCTTTGCAACCCGGTTTCGAAACGGGTACTGAAAACTAATACCTCCCGATACATCATAATTGTCACCGGTTATATCGGTTAGCGAGTCTGAAAAGGAGCCGGCATAACCGGTTTTTCCCAGCCGGACAAACAGTTTCATAACCGGAAGAAGCCCGTTTTTCGTCCGCGAAACCTCGAGATCTCCCTGTTGAATACCCAATCGCGCCTGGTTTAAATCCGGGCGCATACGCAGGGCCAGGGAGACATGTGTTTCTACATCACCCAGATTTACTTCAGGTAGTGTCGGTTCATGGAGCAGGATGATCTCCCGGTTCCACAAATTGTTTCCCGGCAGGTTCAGCAGGCGAAGCAATCGAAGACGGAAGGATTCCATGCTGCTCCGGGCATCGATCAGTCCTTGCCGCTGGAGGGCAACTTCGGCCTGAACCGCGGCCATCTCTGCTTCTGCCAACTTCCCCACAGCGATTATCTCTTTGGTTTGCCTGAGCTGCTGCTCAGCCAGCTTCAACGATTCTTGAAAAATCCCTATTCGGCGCCGGGCCAGAGCATAGTCCCAGTAGGTGGTCTCCACCTCTGCCACCAGGCTCTCGGTAAAGCCGCGTAATTCATAGTTTGATATGCGCGTTTCCAACCGGGCTTGCCGGAGCTTGACCAGGTTCACATCTGCACCGCGTCCCCTCAAAAGCGCCTGGGTGACCGTCAACCCGAAGCGGGTGGATGAAAAAGGATCAACGTACAGGGAAGATTCGGTTGTTTCGGTCGTACCCGCCACTTCAACCGTGGTCCCTGTGGAAAAAAACTGTTTGAGCGACAGATCCCCTTCATAGGTATCGGTGACGACGCTTTCGATTGTATCACCGGATTTCGCCAGTCTTTGGGCATCGATCCGTCCTGCGGAGACCTCGGCATCAAATACCGGGTCGAACACCGCCTGTTCCTGTTCTTCAGCGGTTTGTTGGATGGAAGGGTTTAGCTGTTCCACAATCAACGATCGGTTATTCTCCAAGGCCGTCAATACAGCTTCTTGGATAATTATGCGGATCGGGCCTTTATGGGGTGGACTCGATTTGGAAGGGTCGGCGACGTTCGATTTGGGCTCAATCGGTGTTAGATTGCTCTTTTTCCCAATCTCTTTACCAACCGTTTCAATACGGACCTCATATTTTTCAAAAACCGCACAGGAACCGATCAGCAGCCCCAGTCCAACCAACGGCAGCGCAACAATTTGTTTGTGAAACACCCGATGTGAAATCAAGTGGCAATTCCCGCGGCTGTATGCACTTTCGCCTTTGTTTGTTCTACTTTCCCTGATTTTCGAGCAAAAATAGAATAAATGGTGGGAATGACAATCAGCGTGATAAGTGTTGAGCTCATCAAACCACCGATCACTGCCCGGGCCATGGGCGCCTGGGCTTCTCCCCCTTCCCCCATTCCAGTTGATAGGGGAACGAGCGCAAGCATGGTGGTCAATGCGGTCATTAGAATCGGACGAAGTCTTCTGCGACCCCCTTCTTCAATCGCCTGTTGCAACGGCATCTTGTCCCGGCGTCGAAGCAGGTTGATGTGATCGACCAGTAATATGGCATTGTTGACCACGATGCCTCCCAGGACAATGCATCCGATATAAGATTGGATATTAAAGGTGGTTTTGCTCAGAAATAACATGACAATGACCCCGACAGCGGCCAGGGGAACCGAAAACATCACAACAAAGGGATCCCGCAGCGATTCATAGAGGGAGGCCATCACCATATAGACCAGGATCAGTGCCAAAATAAAACTCAACAGCAGCTCTCGAAATGCCTTTTGTTGTTCCTCATAATCGCCGCCAAAAACAATACTAAAGTCTTCGGGAACGGGAACCGAACGGAGCCCTTCACGGATATCCGATAAAATCGATCCCATATCCCGCCCGCTGATATTGGCGGAGACGACCACGTACCGTTCCTGATTTTTTCGCTCGATGGTGACAGGACCGGTCTGTTGTTCGATTCGAACCAGATTGCGCAGAACAACCGGATTTCCGTCTCGGTTGTTGATAGTCAGATCGAGGATATCCCGAATATCCATCTGCTCCGCATCTTTCAATTTGACCATGATGGCGATTTCATCGCCGGCTTCACGAAAATTGCTGGCTCGGGTGCCGGAAATGATGGTTTTGAGCATATCGGATATCTGGGAAACCGAAAGTTTCATATCAGCCGCCTTTTGTCGGTCGATCAGGATGATCTCCTCGGGCCGTCCGGAATCAATACTGATTTTGGAATCGGTCACCCCATTCACCGGGTCCACCACGGACTGTGCCCGCCGGGCCAGTACTTCTGCTGTTCCAAGATCGTATCCCCTGATTTCCACCTGAACCCTTTCGCTTCCATGGGTTCCCATGCGCAACAGAAACAGACCTCGGCCGGGCCGGGTCCGGATTTTCACGCCGGGTATCCCGAGGAGTTTTCGACGTAGCACAGCAGCAATCTGTTCGCTGGATCGGGTTCGTTCATGCTTCGGTTTAAGGGCGATCTGCAACTGACCGGTATGGGATCCGGAGGTTCGCCAACTGGTGCCGCCGAGATAGGCGACGGTGCTTTTCGTTTCCGGGACCTCTTGTTGAACAATCGCTTCAATTTTTTTGAACACCTCATCCACGACCTCCACACGGGTGCCGACGCCCATCTCACCATAAATCCTCACTTCATTTTGATCGGTGTCGGGCATCAACTCAACTCCGATCAGTGGAATCAGCCAAAGGCTGCCGGCCAGTGCCAGCGCCGTGCTAAAAATCACCAGCAACCGGTGGTTCAGGGCGAATCGCAGCAGTTGACTGTAACTATCTTCCAGCCCTTTAAAAAACCGGGATGCGTGACTCGGTTTCCCGCTTTTTGAATACCCGGTTTGTACCGCTGGGCCGAGGATCCGGGCCGACAGCATCGGGATCAACGAGAGTGCCACCACCAAAGAACACGCCAAAGAGAAACTGACCACAATCGCGAGTTGTTTGAACATCACACCGGACATGCCGCGGACAAAAACCAGGGGCAAAAAGACGACTAGCGTGGTCAAAGTGCTGGCGATGATGGCGGCGGTAACCTCTTCGCTTCCGGCAATGGCGGCTAGTTTGGATTCGACCCCGCACTCTCTGTGGCGGAAAACATTTTCCAAGACGACAATCGAGCTGTCCACCAGCATACCGATCCCGAGGGCAAGTCCGCCCAGAGTCATGATGTTCAGGGTAAACCCGCCGAAATACATGAGAACGAACGTTGCAATAATGGAAATCGGTATGGCGGTGGCAATGACGGCCGTGCTCCGGATGCTTCTTAAAAAAATCATGAGCAGCGATATTGCCAAAATACCTCCATAAAGCATCACCGTGCCGACATTGGTGATCGATCGTTCGATATAATCCGAGGTGTCGATGATCGTCGTGATATGTATTTGGGGGATATCCTGATTTATTCGCTCGATTTCCCGGAGTACTTTGCGGGCTACTTCAACCGTGTTGGTGCCGGACTGTTTGTTGACAGCCAGCCGAAACCCGGGTTTTCCGTTTATTCTGACGATGCGATTGACCTTCTCATAGGAGTCCTCGATGGTGGCGATATCTTTAACCTGGACAGGAACCCCGTCTCGCATGTCAACCACTGTATGCCGCAACTCATCCAGGTTGGCATAGACGCCGGGAACGCGAATCATCACCTCCAGTTTTCCCCGTTCCAATGTGCCTGCAGGTATGTTTACGTTTTCCGATTTGATCCGGGAGAGGATCTGATCCAAAGGGATGCCCAGGGCTTTGATTCGGTCCGGGTGAAGACCGACTATAATTTCCCGATGGAGTCCCCCACGGATATCCAGGGCAGCCACTCCGGGGATCCGTTCAATCCGATATTTCACCTGATCGTCGATAATTTGTCGCATCTGAATCGGATCCAGATTGCTGGCCGCTCCCAGAATCAGTATCGGAAAGCTGGCCAGATCGTACTTGCGGATCGCCGGGCGTTCCACATCATCAGGAAGCCTTGGGATGACACGATCCAGCCTTTCCCGGATTTCGTTTACAGCTTCGGCCAAGTCCGTACCCCAGGAAAAGGAAACGCGGGCCCGGCTGATGCCCTCCCCGGAAACCGTGGTCACCTCTTCCACGCCGGAAATCGCACTCATGGCCTCTTCAATCGGCCGGGTAACGAGTTCTTCGATCTCCTCTGGGCTGGCATTTTCATAGATGGTTGTGATGCTCAAGGTCGGATAGGTGATATCCGGCATCAAATCGATCGAAAGCCGATTAAGGGAAACACTACCCACTATCAAAACAATCAAAACCGCCATCACCACAAAAACCGGCCGATTAACGGCAAACTTTGAAATTTTCATCTCTTTTTTTCCGCATCCTTAATGACGCTTCGGATGACGCTTTCTTTGTTTATCTTTTTCGAACTTTATCGAGCCTGCACTTTGCCCGGCAGAAGAATGGCAGATCCATCTTCCAAGAGGTGCTGCCCTACCGACACCACGTTCTTCGCTTGCAAAGGACTGACGATTTCAACCTGGTCTTCATTGACAACGCCCACGGTTACAGGAACAAATCTGACGGTTCCTTTCTGTTCGATTGGGACGAATACGCCCTGGTTTCCGCCCCGTTTCACAATGGCACCCGGCGGAACCACAGTCACGGCGTCTCGCTTTTCGAATTCAATCAAAACCCGGGCAAACATGCCCGGTTTCAACAGCTGATTTTTATTTATAATTTCGATCTCCACCCGTGCCTGCCGGGAGGTTTCCTTCATCAGCGGAGCGAGCCGAGCCACTTTTCCATAAAACCGCCGGCCCGGGTACGCATCGGAGGTAATAACCGCTTCCTGGCCAATCCTGACCTTGGGATAATCGCGTTCAATAACGTGGATGACGGCTGTCAAAACGCCGATGTTAAGGATGGAAATGATCGGTGTATTGGGTGCCAGCATGGCCCCTTCGTCCACAAAACGTTCACCAACAACTCGGTAGCCGCTATATTCCTCCCAATCGACTCGAATTTTTGCATATGACAGCCGCACTTTTGAAGCTTTCAGAGCTGCTTTTTTCTGGGCCACCTGAGCTACGGCCACCTTTAATTTGACCTGCTGTTTTTTGAACTGGGACTCGGCAGCATCCAATTCTGATTCTGAAGCGATTTTCTTTTTTCGAAGAGCGACGGTTCGATCGAGCTCTCGTTTGGCTATTTCTAAAAGGCTTTTGCTTTCTTCGGTGTTGGCCAGGGCTACTTCCAGTTCGGCGCGAACCTGATCGACTTGTTGAAGATATTCGTCGTCATCGAGAACAGCAATCAGATCGCCTTTGTTTACCTGATCGCCAATATCAAAAAAAACATTTTCCAAACGGCCGGCGATTTTTGGGGCGACCCGAAACTGGGATCTGGGTCTTAAAGTTCCGGTGAAACGGCCCACATCACGGATGGATGTCTTTTCAACCGGCAAAATTTCAACAGCCACCGGAATTTTTTTCCGCTGTCGGCGAAACTCCTTTTTCGATGCAGTGGTTTTTTGATAGATCTGCCAGCCCAAAACACCGGCAAACGTAATTAAAACCACAAGCAAGAAATATTTTTTCATTTTTTATATAGGTCCGGGTGTATTGTTAGAAAATATGTCGTTGAATTTAGCAATAGAAGCACTCCGATTCCAAGAGTATGGCAAAGCTTCATCTCCATGTCAAGGTAACGCCGGCAGCAAATAAAATTCATTCTCATCCAGCCTTTGTGGCTTACGACGAAAATTTGGATGATTTTGTTTACAAAAAAAAAGGTGTTCAAAAGGATAAGCAATATCCCTTTAAGTCCCTAATATTCTTTATTATTCGTGTTTATGATTTCACAAAGAGAAATGTATAATTAAATATTGAGCCTTATCCAAGCCGCAAGGGGCACAACCTTTTTTTACATATTTTTTGACATTGCATTTTTTGGTTTTGACGATAACCTTACATTCTTTTATTCATATCTCATAACTTGTTGTTATTATAAACAGTTCGATATCCAGACAACCTTAAACAGAGGATGCTATGGAATTATAAAGGGCGGTTTAAAAGTGTGATGGAATTGCGGCGGTTGAAACATGTGACACCCTAAATTAACCTTCTCCATAAAACGGTAATAGCGGTCAAATAAGATTACCGTATAAAGGGAAGGGGACAGGGTGTTTACAGACATGAAGAAATGGACGCAAATCCGATTAGATGCATTAAGAGATGCAGTCAGCAAGCGTGAGATAATACGGCGTGAAGGGCTCCACGGGGAGACATTAAAGAAGGTATTGACCCATTTGCAGCCACCCGGCTACCGGATGAAAGAGGCGCGTTCCAAGCCAAAGATTGGCCCTTATCCTGAGCGGATCGCTCAGATTATCGACGAAGATAAAGGTTACCCCAAAAAACAGCTGCAACGACTTCACCTGCTCGTCCTGGATGAGCTGAGATATGTTCCCTTTTCCAAAGCAGGATCCAAAACAAAAATATCCTTAAAAATAAAGAAAGGGAGTTCTTGACAAGCAATAGTCAGGTCGTTTATCCATGACCAGGTGTCACACTATTCGACCGCCACATGCCTCAATTTTTCTCCGCCCTTTCCGTTTCACACTTATGGCCTTTGGGCTGTCTTAGTTGATGATCCCAACTGGGTCGCTCAATCAGATTCGTTACTCCTAACAACGGTTGCCAGGGAAGATAACCCGGCCCAATACAGCATCTTGTTTAGACCGTCCGCGAAAATATTTCTCGATCTTTGATCCATCGGAATCGCGGGAACGTCTCGTACCGGGAACATTATCAAGGGACTTCAAAAGGACGCTTATTCAAATGAACCCAGTTCGACAAATCGCATTTGGGTACTCAACTCAATGTAACATTAGATGTGGCCATTGTGTTGCCTCAGACGCGTCCCCCGGAACCGCAAAAATGGACTTTGACCGAGCGAAAGATATTATTCAAGAGATGGCCCGTTGTCATGTCACGGGCATAAGTTTTACAGCAGGCGAACCGCTTTTGTTTTTTGATGATATCTGCAAACTGATTCAGCTCTGTAGGGAAAATGGGATCTATTCAAGAATTGTTACCAACGGATACTGGGCAAAAACACGGGAACATACGGATCGTGTCGTTTTAGAATTGATGTCAAACGGTTTGTCGCAATTACGGCTCAGTTACAGTCGCTGGCATCAGCAACATATTAACCGTGAAAACATCGTTCACGCGGCGTTAAGCTGTCAAAAACATGATCTTGATTATTTTATCTCCTTTGTTACTGATTTTTCAGAAAAGGATGATTCGTTTGAACAGTTTCTGCGGGGTCATCACTTAAAATTTTTTCCAGAGCCTGTCATTTATTTCGGTCGTGCAAGTGAATTCGATCGCCAACGGGTATTTACAGATTATCGACCCAATGTGTGCTCAATGAATCCATACCTTTCTCCGGAACTGGACATGTTTGCCTGTTGTGACGCGTCAAGTCACTTTTTAAAAACAGACTTTTTATATCTTGGAAACCTTCACAATGATAACATCGACGCGTTGTTTCGGAAAAGCGAAACCCATGTATTGTATCATCTCATCAGGACCATGGGGCTTACAAACATGGCTTCCTGTTTAGGATTCAAGGCCCGTGAAATTGTTCAATATAGAAAGTGTGAGTTGTGTGAAAAACTTTTTAACTCCAAAGAAAATCTGCGTATTTTGACAAAATCGGCTGCGTCGGATTTAATCAACTGGCGGCGGTGAGGCCTGCCAACGACGAAGACAACGGATCAGCCGGACCACACGGACAAACACGGACAAAATGAAACCGACCATCGAACAAGTTTTAATCAAACAAACAGTTTGGCAATATGGGTGCATCGGTGACAGATGAAAACAGGATTTAGATGATAACCATTGGCAGCAAATCATTGTGTATACCGGTGCTCGCCATCGGAGAGGGGTGGCTGGTGGTGGATAAGCCAGCCGGCATTACCGTGCACAACACACCCGGGCGAGATGTTTGCTCCCTGGTATATGCGTTTATTCAAAAAGAACCGTCTGTTTTCGGCCAGATAGATATGGACTCGGATTTCAGCGTCAATCCTGTTCATCGACTCGACAAGGAGACAAGCGGCATTATTCTACTGGCCACCACCCCGAAAATGTTTCGATTTTTTTCACTGCAATTTGAATTCCGTCAGGTAAAAAAACGTTATGTCGCTATTTTGCATGGTACGCTGGAAAATCCGCAAGGAGACGACCCGTGGGGAACGTGGCACTGGGCGCTTGCCAAAACCGCCGCCGGGCGTCTTCGGCCCAAAGGAGCTGGCCGACGGCAATCTGCCAGAACGCTTTACCGAATTCTTGATCACAGTGCCCATTACACGATGGTGGAAATTGACCTTCTCTCCGGTCGCAAACATCAGATTCGGCGCCACGCAAAACTGTCCGGTCACTCGGTGGTCGGCGACGCCCGTTACGGATCCAAACGGGCTGCAGATTATCTGAAAAAGAATTTTGCCTTTGACCGTCTTGCACTGCATGCGCACGCGCTCACGTTTCAACTGCCGGGGGGAACAGAGCAGGAAACCGTCACCACACCGGCAATTCCAGGCCAATTGCAGAATCTGTTTAAAAATGATCGGGAAAACCGATTTTTACAGCAGAAAAATCTTTAAGCTCGGGTCAGGAAATAAAAAATGTCATTAGTCTTGTTGAATTTTCTTGAATTCATGTATTATGCATGGATGCTTGAATCCTAAACATTACTATTCAACGCCATTTCTGGCATTATTTGCCCAACAGTTCGTTATGCCAACAGTGGCAAAACGCAAGCCACGAAGCTACCATATTGTGGATCTCCAGCAACAGATAGACGAACGTGAGAAGCCCGCCCTCTTGCGACCGTGGCTAAAGGGTGCTAAAAGCATCTTTCTATCCAGGTAGCACTTGGACAACCCCGGGCGAGCGCCCTCAACTACTTGATAACCGCATTGATATGATCATACTTGATTCCGTTACAAAAAAATTTGGCACCTTTGCTGCGGTCGATAGTGTTTCATATACGATTCAAAAGGGAGAGTCTTTTGCATTGCTTGGACCAAACGGTGCCGGCAAGACGACCATCGTCCGGATGCTTCTCGATTTTATCAAACCATCCTCGGGCAGCATTACAATCAATGGACTGCCTGCATTCGACCCGGAATCCCACAAACACATCGGATATATCGCCGAACAGCACATGATCCCTCCGTATCTTTCCGGATTTGAATATCTGTCGCGGCATGCTTCATTAATCGGATTGTCCGGGAAAGATGTTGAAAAGGAAGTCGACAGGGTTCTCGAGATAGTTTCCATGAAAGGGCAGGAAAGGATAAAATCCACGGCGTACTCGAAAGGCATGAAACAGCGCATCGGTCTGGGGGCTGCCCTGCTGGGACAGCCAACGCTGCTGATACTGGATGAACCCATCACCGGGCTCGATCCGATCGGCATCCGCGATGTCAGACAAATTCTTGAAAACCTTCGTGGCAAGGGAGTGACCGTGATCTTAAACTCCCATCTGCTTTCAGAGGTGGAAAAAACATGTGAAACTGCAGCGATCATGTACAAGGGGAAAATCCTTATCAAGGATACCATTAACGCAATCGTGAAGGATCACGAGACGCTCGAAGATGTTTTTATTCGATATATAGAGCATGAAAATGAATAACGTCATAAAAATTACGATCTATACCATACGGGACCAGATGCGGCATAAAAGTTTTTATGTTCTCCTCGGTCTTTCTATTCTATTCATATTGACGGTCCGCGGATGTTATGACGGCGGATATACTGTTAATGGGAAAATGATGGATAACGTTACGTTTGCCTGGTATTTTTCAAAAATTGTTTTCCATCTAATTGCTGTTGGAATGTTTCTAATGGTTTCCATGATTTCAATTAAGATATTCAGCCGAGATCATGAGGATGGAAGCCTCGTTTTGTTTCTTTCCAGATCTGTTTTCAGATGGCAATATGTTCTCGGCCGGGTCACCGGCACCTGGGCACTTTGTCTTATTTTTATGTTTATACTTCACTTGACGATTTTTTTGACGGTATGGGCAAAAACAGGAACTATTATTTCGGGATACTTGACCGCATCTTTGGTATCTTCGATCAACCTTCTTTTTGTGATTGCATGCGTCTGCTTTTTGTCTCTTTTTATGCCGGATTTTATCAGTGCACTTTTTACCATGGGAATTCTGTTCGTTGGTTTTATTTCCGATGGCGGTTATCAGGTTATTAATAGTGACATCGTCAGATCCGCTGTCCCTTCCTCAGTCGATTTGGGACCTGCTTTATGGAGGGTTTTATACCCCAAGGTTTTTATGGTGCAGGCCTATGCAGATGCAATCATCAGCAAAAGTGAATTTCACAATATGGGATCTTTTCATCCTCTTCTGAATCTTTCCTTTTTTATTCTTTTAATAATGACGTTAATGTTGGGCTGTTTTAATCGCAAAGAGATTTGAGATGTTATCCTTCCTTCTTAGTACGAAAAACAGTATGAAGACAGCGACTAAGATACGTTGTACACGCAACAAACAATTTTTCATAAATATTTTAAGGTGCTTATGAACGAAAACCACACAATAAAAATATCAGAAGAACTAAAACTTAAATATAGTCAGGTCCTGTCTGTTTATACACTCCTTGAAGAGGATGCAACAATACCCTTTATAGCCCGATACCGAAAGGAAGCAACCGGAAGTCTTGATGAAGTCGCCGTAACCTCGATACGGAACAGACTGCTTCAGCTTAAATGTAGCGTTTCAAAGGAAAGTGGACAGACATAAGAAATGAATA